>JAAGKN010000066.1_pt1 | contig 227731 bp, 221 predicted proteins | sample 6206371 | NCBI WGS metagenome assembly JAAGKN01 (sample SAMN11533720, study PRJNA540317) | gut metagenome | isolation source: fecal pellets from male and female animal of same cohort | host: Peromyscus leucopus | place: USA:CA | collected 2017 | reverse complement strand
TACTCTTGTATATATAAAGTATATACGGAAGATAAAATTGCAGACTTTAGTTTCATTTATTTTAAGTTATTTTTTTAAAAGCTTAAAATCATTGTTACACAATGATTTCCAAGACAAAATTCAACTTTACATAACTTAATAAAAAGTATATACTTTCAAGATTTTAAACTTATTTTCTTAACATTTTGTAATATTTAAAAAATTAAAACACAAATAACGGTTGTTAATATACCAATAATAATAAGTGCCAAAGTTGCCATAACAACTTGCTTATCACGTTTTTTCTCAACACAACTTGAAGTGCCTAGAACGTGACTTGAAGCTCCAATTGAAAGACCAATAGCAACATCACTTTTAATATGACATAATTTCAAGATTTTATGACCTAAAACCGCACCATATATACCTGTTATTACAACAATACAGGCGGTTAATTCCGGAATTCCGCCAATTGCTTTCGATATTTCAACAGCAATAGGAGTTGTTACAGATTTTGGCATTAACGATGTTATCAACTGCCAGTCTGAATGAAAAAACTTTCCGATAACAACTGTTACAATCAATGCAGTTAAGGTTGCAATTACAAACCCCAAATAAACAGCTCTTTTGTTTTTTGTTAATAACCCAAGATTTTCGATTAACGGATAAGCAAGTGCTATTGTTGCCGGTCCCAATAAAAGCGTATAAAAACAAGCCGATTTATTATAGCTTTCATAAGGAAGATTAAAACACTTTAAAATAGCAATTAAAATTATTCCTGACATCATCATAGGCGGTAGTTTTTTCAAAAAACTTATATTTTTTATTTTCTTTGAAAGTTGATAGATAATAAATGTTACAATAAAACCCCATAAACTAATCATGATGAATATTCCTTATTTTATGGAGTCTTACAAATTTAATAACATTTTCAACAAAAATTGCCGTAATAATCAATGTTAAAGTTGTAGTGACTATAACATTTATAATTATAGGAATAAGATTTTTTTCTATGATACCGTAATAAGCCATTATTCCAACAAATAACGGAACAAATAAAAGCGGCATATTATTGAGAAGAAGATTACATATATCTTTTACCCATTCTTTTCTTATTATTTTAAATTGCAATAAAAAAGCAAAAACAATAATACCCAAAATTGGCGCAGGCAAAACAATATGCGTTAATTTCACAATCCAATTACAAATGTATTGAACTGTGCATAAGATTCCAAACCCTATTATTATTTTAAAAAATCGTGCCAGCATACCTAAATGTTAGCACGAAAATTTTTAGATTATAAATTTTCAACAAAAAAATTAATAACCTTTTGGTCTGCCGCCTTCTTTCATTACACGTTTTGAAAATTCCCAGCAACAATCAGTTATTCCGTATTCTTGGATTTTGTTATTGAAATACTCATACATTTCATAATAAACAGGTGGAACTGTAACATCATTTGAATTACATTCTGAAAAATATTTTGTGAAATTAACATCCATTTTGGCATATTTTATACCTAATGAGTGAATTAATTCTATCCAATTGCTTAATTCTTCAATATTGTCATTCAAGCCATCAACAATAATATATTTAGCAATTATTCTATCCTTATCAGGTTTTGCACAAGACAAATATTTTTTAACATTTTCAATTACGGTATCAAATGCATCAATTCTTTTAATTTGTTGATATTTTTCTTTTGATGCACAATCCAATGAGAAATCCATAGTAACGGATAAATTACTCTTTAAAGCATTTTCAATACCTTGGGAATAATAAATACATGATGAATGGAAATCCATACCTTGAATACCGTTATTTATACAACAATTAATGATTTCATCCGCTTCGTCTAAAACAGTTAACTCACCGCCAACCATTTCAACACGAGCTTCTTTAGATACTAATTTTTTGTTAAACAAGTCTTTTATTTCTTCAACGGCATTATAATAACGGCTTGGTTGTTTTTCCTTTTGAAGATATACACCGCGCGCGTTTTGAATACAATATACGCAGCCGCAATTACAATGATCCCAATAATTAAGGAAGATAAATGTAATTAATTCATCTTCGGGCCATTTATCAACAGTCGTAAGTTCAACACAACCGTTGCAGTTTTCAGGAAGAATACCTTTTTTACATTGGTCTACAATTTTTTTACGTTGTTTATTTATTTTTTTCCAATCTATCTTTTCACCTTTGTAATCATCAAAAAAAGTAATACCGCATTTGTTTGAACAACAAGCTCTAACGGCTGAATGCATAAAAGTAACACCGCCGCTTAAAAAACGACAATATTTTAATTCTTTTGGTTCTTCTTTTTTAATAAAAAATTCTTTTAAATTTTCAAACATATAAACACCTCACGATGGTTATTTTATATCAATGAACAGTGTTTGTAAAGTTGATAAAAATCCTTATCAATGCTATCATTCTCACATAAATTGAGTAATTAAGAATTGTTTTAAGGAGTAATATTTTGTTTTGTCCGCAACCGTTTAACAGAATAGAAATATACGAGAACGGTGATGTATATAATTGTTGTCCTCCTTTTATTAATTATTATTCAATTGGGAATATATTTGAAAATAAATTTGAAGATATATGGAACTCAGATAAAGCTGTTGAATTAAGAGAAAAAATTTTAAATGAAGATTTTTCCTTATGCAGCGACTTATGTAATAGAAAAAATAATTCAGAAATAAATACGCTCAATTACAAAAAAATTGTTAAAGAATTTCCGCAAGAAATTTCAATAAGTTCTGATAATTCCTGCAATGTAAAATGTAAAATATGCAGAGATGAAGCTTACAGAACACAGTATGATAAAACAAAAATTGACGAAGAAATAGAAAATATTTGGCTTCCAATATTTAAAAATGCAAAGCTGCTACGATTCGGTTGCAGCGGTGAACCGTTTGCAAGTTATAAAGAAATTTCTATTATTAAAAAAGCTGTTGAAAAGTATCCAAATTTAAAATTTCATTTTCATACAAACGGGATTCTTGCGAATGAAAAACTATTAAAAGACTTAAATGTATATAATAAAATTGATACGATTACTCTGTCTTTGCATTCCGCTTCAAGGTGGATATACAACAAAATTGTTGTTGGAGGGAAATATGACAAAGTAATCTCTAATTTAAAATTATATTCTAAAATGAAAGAAAAAGGGTTAATCAATCATTTTAGAATGATATTTGTTGTTTATTCAGAAAATTATAAAGATATGCCTAAGTTTGTAAAACTTGCAGAAAGACATAACGCAATTGCTGAATTTTGGGCATTACGTCCTGTTGAAAACACAAAAATAGGCCGAGAATTTGAAAAATATGCAATAGTAAATGAAAAACATAAGAAACATAAATCATTTCTAAAAGTAATAAATAACCCGATATTTAAAAGTGAGAATGTTCATTTATACCCGGAAATACAAGCCTTAATCTATAAAGGAAAAAATAATGAATTGTAATAAATTTTGCCCTGAACCGTTTGAAAGAGTTGAACTTCATAATACAGGAGAAATTTTTGCTTGCTGTCCTAATTGGAACGACAGATACTACCTTGGAAATATAAAAGATAATTCTGTTGAAGAAGTATGGAATTCTGAAAGAGCTATAGATTTAAGGCGAAGAATATTAAACAATGATTATTCATTATGTAATAAAGACAGATGTGTATATTTAAAATCAGGTTTTCCTCCTGCAATGACAGCTGAATATGAAAATTATCAGCCCAAAATGGAACAATATCCTTTAGCAATAAAATTTGTATATGACTATGAATGTAATATTGATTGCAGTATTTGCAGAGACAGAATAAAAAGATATCCTGATGAAGAATTGAATGAATTAAATGCTAAAATAGATACATTTTTTCTTCCAATGCTTAAACATGCCAGAATACTAACAATAAATGCTTATGGCGACCCGTTTGGTTCAAGACACAGCAAACTGTTGATACAAAAAGCAGCAAAAATGTATCCCGATTTAAAATTCGATTTTCATACAAACGGCATACTTATAAATAAATCAGTATTAGAAAATATAAATATAACAGCTGATAAAATTGAAACGGTAAGAATTTCAATACACGCAGCGACTAAAGAAACTTACGGAAAAATAGTAACAAACGGTGAAAAACTTTTTCCGAAAATAGTTGAAAATTTAAAGTTTTTAAAGGAAATGAGGAAACAAAACAATTTTAAATTATTTATTCATTTTGTTGTTTTACCTGAAAACTTTAAAGAAATGCCAAAATTTGTTGATTTAGCAGAAAAATATGATGCAATCCCTTGTTTTTGGGAATTCAGACAAGGAAATTGTTCATACCACAATGAACACAATAATTATATATATGAAGAAACTCACCCTTTGCATAAAGAATTGGTAAAAGTACTTCAATCACCAAAAATCAAAAAATACAGAGAATTTGTTGCACCATTATTGGATAAATTAATAAAATAAAAAGAGGCTTTTTCGTCTCTTTTTATTATTAAAGTAAATAATTGTTATTTAACAGTAAATGTAGCAGTTACTGTTGAAACAACTTTCTTTTCAATTGAAGAAGTATCATTTATACCATAATCGGACACATCAGTTGAATCAACAGGAACTATTTGGAATACGCCCATTCTTGCACTTGTCATTACTCCAATTTTACCGTTTGTACCTTTGACCAAACTTTGTGCTCTTTCTTTAGCATTTTTTGAAGCTTCTGCAATCATTTTTACTTTTATGTCATCTAAATTTGAAACAAAATATTGAACATTGCCTGACGTTAACTCTATATCCTGATTAACAAGTTCATTAACCTCTTTAGAAATTTGAGTTAACTTTTCGATATCGTTTGATTTTACAGTTACAGTTTGGCTGACATTATATGATTCGATTTCATTTGATGTATAACCGTTTGCTAATCTTCTGTATTTTTCATAACTGCTAATAGAAGAAAAGTCTATATCTTTTTCCTCAACACCTTTAGAGATAAAGAAATCCTTTATCTTTTTCGCATCAGAATTTATTGTTGCATAACCTTCTTTTAAAGTTGCTTTATTTGTATGAAAGTCAATATACCAAGAAGCAGAATCAGAGGTAACATTTTGACTTGCACTACCTGTAACTCTTATTGTTTGATTTTGAAGCTTTTGGAATTTAACAACAGCATTTGATAATATGTAAGTTGAAACAACACTTCCAAGTGCAATCATTACACCTAATAGAACAACCTGATAATCTTTAATTTGCATAAATAACTCCTTTTTATAACAAGATTAATTATATTATATTGACTTAAAATACAAAAAAATACAACTCCCTATATAGGAAGCTGTATTTTAATTTTAAATAAATTGATTATTCTTCAGAAGCTTCTTCTGATTCTTCACCTTCAAAAGCAGCTGTATCTTCTTCATCAAGAGCATATTCTTCTTCTTCACGAATTTCTTCTGCTATTGCATCAACTTCATCTTCAACAGGTTCTTCTTCATATTCTTCTTGTTGTTGATGCTGCGGTGCATATTCCATTTTAGCTGCTTGAGATTCGCTCTTAATATCTATTTTCCAACCGGTTAATTTGTGAGCTAATCTTACATTTTGACCGTCACGACCGATAGCTAAGCTTAATTGGTCATCCGGAACAATAACAAATGCTTCTTTAGAATATTCGTCATCAGCTAAGATATCTACAGAAACAATTCTTGCAGGTGATAAAGCGTTAACAATGTATTCAACAGGGTTTTCGCTGTATCTTACAATATCAATCTTTTCATTTTTAAGTTCGCCGATAATTGTTTGAATTCTGCTTCCTCTTGGTCCTATGCAAGCACCAACTGAATCTACATCAGGGTCATTACTTGTTACAGCGATTTTTGTTCTGTAACCTGCTTCTCTTGAAATAGATTTAATTTCTACAATACCGTCTTCAATTTCAGGAACTTCAAGTTCAAACAATTCTCTAACAATTTCTGAATGTGCGTGAGAAACAATAACTTGAGGAAGTCTTGCAGTTTCTTTAACATTAAGAACAAATACTCTGATTCTGTTTCCTGATTTATAGTATTCACCCGGAATTTGTTCTTTTTGAGGCATAATAGCATCTGTTTTACCGATATTAACTATAACGTTTCTGTTTTCAACACGTTGAATAATACCTGTAGTTAAAGTACCTTTCTTTTCCATAAATTCATCAAGAACTAATTTTCTTTCAGCTTCACGAATTCTTTGAGTAATAACTTGTTTTGCACTTTGTGCAGCAATACGTCCAAAGTTTTCAGGAGTAACTTCAATTTTAACTTCGTCTTCTAATTCAACTTCATCGTCAATTTCTTTAGCATCTTCTAAAGAAATTTCTAAATCAGGGTCTTCAACATTTTCAACAACTAATTTAGTTCTGAAAACACCAATTTCACCTGATTGTTCATCTAAAATTGCTTCAACATTTGGAACTTCTTTTTGTTTTAAATGTTTTTTATAAGCAGTAACCATTGCATCACATAAAGAAGCAATAATTACGTCTTTAGATATGCCTTTTTCTCTTTCTAATTCTTCACAAGCTTCAAATAGCGCTGTTCCGATTTTAATCATTGTGCTTTCTCCTATATTTCACTCGAATATAATTTTGCAGATATTATATTATCTCTTTTAATTAATACATCTTTTTTATCTTTATATGAAAAAACTGTTAAACCTTCATTTTCATCAAAATCAACAATTTTAGCAACAAACTGTTTTTCACCAGATTCATCAATTGCTTCTTTTAATTTTAGGTTTATGTCTTTACCTTTAAAAATTAAATATTCTTTATTTGCTTTAATTTTTCTTTCAATTCCTGGGGAACTAACCTCTAAATAATATTTAAAAGGAATAAGTTCTTCTAAAAAATCAGAAAGACTTCTTGAAACTTTTTCACAGTCTTCAAGGTTAACATCTCTTTCTGTTGAGTATATAAAAATTCTTAAAAACCATCTGTGGTTTTCTCTGACTAATTCAACTTCAACAGGAATAAGACCAAAACGCATTAATGTATTATCAATTAACGGTTCAAGTTTTTCCATTAATTCATGTTTATTTACGTATTCAAACGGAGCATTATCATTTGATTGAGATTTACTATGTTTATCTCTTTTCATATTTACCGTCCTTTCCGTTCTACCCTAAACTAAATAAAAAAGAAACGGAAATCCGTTTCTCTAATCAACATATTATTATAATAGCACAATATTATAATTTTAAAAGTAAAGATTTATAACTTTTACAAAATGTTGTATAATATATATACGGGGTAATCATAATGATAAAATCAGTAAAAGAAATAGCAACAGAATCAAAAATAAAAGATAAATTAAAGAATTTTCCTAATTGTTTAAAAATGGTCAAATATTTGTTTGCAGATGAAGAATTACAAGAAATGCAAGACTATGGCAATAATGTTTCAATAAAAAGGCTTGGGTTTAACGACCATGGTCCCGTACATATGAGGCAGGTTGTAATTAATGCAATAAAAATGCTTAAAATTTTAAATGATGCAGGAATTAAGACTTCATTGGAAACAGAAGAAATAGGAACATTTGAAGATAGTATGTGCGGCGTAATTTTGGCAGGATTAATGCACGATTTAGGAATGATGATAGGAAGACAAAGTCACGAAGAAATGTCTGTTATGCTTGCACTTCCAATAATAGATAGAACCCTAGCCTATGTATTTCCTGATGATATGCATAAGAGAGTTGTAATAAAAGCTTTAGCACTGGAATCGATTGTAGGACATATGTCATCAAGAAAAATTCATTCTATAGAAGCAGGAACTATTTTGATTGCCGATGGCTGTGATATGACAAAAGGAAGAGCTCGTATTCCTTTAGCAATAAATAAAACACCTCAAGTTGGTGATATTCATAAATACAGTGCTAATGCTATTACAAGAGTAGGCATTCACCACGGCGAAAATAAACCTATAAAAATTGATATTGAAATGTCTTCAGAAGTCGGTTTCTTCCAAATAGAAGAAGTACTGCTTACAAAAGTAAACTCAAGCCCTGCAAAACAATTTGTTGAATTATATGCAGGCGTTACAGGTGAAGAACGAAAACGCTATTTATAATCCAATAGAAAAAATGTAAACAAGCTAAAATTATTTACCTTTCTGTCATGCTAAAGCTTCTTGCAAGTATTTAAGTATATTTGTATATGCTTGAAATTGACCTGATGACAATGCTTTAGATTGAGATAAGAAAGTTGAATGCAAAGAACTTGCAGCATTTTTTGAATATGTAGAAAGTTCATTTTCAAGATTTTTGACCATTTCATCAGTCGGATCTTTTTCAATTTTACTAATCCAAGGTGTTTCATTACTTGAATTGCTAACATAACCTCTTGCATATCTGCTTGTAATATCACAAATGGCATTGTAAGTTTCTTTGTTTACATCTGAACGAAAATATATAGTTACAGGGTCTTGTCTGTTATTCCAAGATTCTATATTTACAGAAGTTTTATAAAAGAATTTTGTAACATCATCAATTTTAGACGTTTTGCCATTCGCGTTTGTATATTCTCCTGTTTTCATAAATATATCTAATTCAGTAATCAAATCAGAATCAGGCTTAACATTTAAAGATACTCTATCTTTGAGATCTCCGCCTGTTCCGTTACGCCAAGCCCAGTGTTTAGTTGGAACAACCGATACTGAAAAAGCATCTTTACCGTCTATTTCATAAGTTACTTTATTAAAATAATCATCACCGGGATCTTGTGCTGCTATAACTCTTAACAAATTTTGTTGTTCAAAAGGAGTATATTTAAGACCATAATCAACAGCATAGGCAGAATGTTCTCTAATTCTGTCATATTCATCATCAGCAAGGATATGATAATTTAATTGTGTTTCTGTTCCGTTTAATATTGCATTTTTTATCATTTGATGTGCTTTTGTTTCTCCTAATTTTTGATATTGTATTTGCTGAGCATAGCCAAAATCAGACGGAAGCACATACATTTGTTGAGGTTCTTCTTTTGTTTTTTCTTTAAATAAATTTTTAAATAACGAGGAAATTCCTTTCTTTGCAGAAGTTTGTTGTGACGACAAAGAAAGCGTATCTTGTTTTAAACCTTGTTTTTTTGAATATTGGTAATTTTTATCTGCAAAGTTATTATTTTTTACAGATAATGGTACATTATTGAAATTATTATTAAAGCCAATCATAAACTTATTAAATTAAATAAAGATGTATAATTGATAATAAATTATACATCTTTACAATTTGTTAAATTGTTTATAAGTATATTACAACCCTATAAATATCTTCAATTTAGGAATATATCTTTGTATTATGAACGTAATTAATAACGGGAATACAATACTTGCAACAAACATAAGTATACAAACAGTTTCATAATTAACAAGATTCATTTGATAAAATACACGGAAGCCTGTTTGAAAAAACCAAGAAAGTATATAAATTTGATAATACTTTCCATCTAAAATTCCTTTTAAAAATCTTAAATTATGATTAGTACAAAAAGTTGCAAAAGCAAAAGATAAATATATTCCTGCAAGTGCAACCGAAATTTTTATAACAGGATTTAAAGAACTGTAATATAAAAGAATAGGGAATAATAGTAAGACAATTGCGAATATAAATTTATTTTTCAAAATAGAAAAGAATTTGTCTTTATACATAAATATATATGCACCCAAAAAGAAAAAGAATAAATAATACATTACGCCTGTAATATTTAATATACGTATATTTGTATATGCAGAAAGAATTGAAATACCTAAGAATATAAATAAATGAAGCAAAGTCAATTTACGTTTTAAAATAAAGTAACCCAAAATTAGAACAATCAACATTGTCGGTAAAAACCATAAATATATATTAGGATTATCCCACGGAATAATTAATGATTTTAAATAGAAAGAAACAGATGCTTCTGCGGGTCTATAAGCAAATTTATTAAATATAAAAATTTTTAATAAATAAGCTAATGTACCAATAGCAACATAGGGAATTAGTAAACGCTTCATTTTCAGCATTATAAAATTTTTAAAGGAAGCGACTGATTGGCTTAATCTTGAAAAAGAATACATTAATAAAAAACCGCCAAGAACAAAAAATAGAGCCATGTGAAATGACATTACGGTTTTAAATATAACCGTTGCCCAAAGCGGGCGGTACCCCCCCCCATTTACTAATGGCAAACAATGACCAATTATTACCAATAGTGTTGCAAAAGATTGCAAAAAGGTAATATATAAAAGTTTTGATGACGATGATTTTGTATCGGCTATATTCGAAGACATTTTCACTCCTTTTAAGTTATAAGATTTTCCATTATTTTACATATTTCTTCATATCGTTCTTTGTTATGAATATAATTGTATCCGAGAACAACTTCCAAAGAGGTTGCGCTTGAATGTAATGCTCTATCAATTCTTCGTGATGATGAAGTAGGAATATTTCTTGCACGGCGCGCTAAATCAACTTCTTTTTCAGTTAATGACGGCATTAATTTTTCAAGTAATTCTGTTTGAAAACCTGCATTTACATAACCAATTGTAAGCTGATGCAAACGTTTAAGATTAGATGTCATCATTATTGTTTTTTCTCTGATGAATACTTCATAAACAGCATCACCTATATGTGCGTAATTTTTTATATTTAACTCTTGCAAAATATCCCTCTACTATATTTATTATTAATAATATAGTAATATTTATAATATGAAAATACTTTTTGTAACAGATTTATATCCGATTGGTGATGAAAATATAGCAAAAGCTCTTTTTTATTTTGTGCAGGAATGGCAAAAACAAGGTCATACGGTTGAAGTTATAAGACCCAATTTTGTTCTTAATACAATTTTAAGAGGAAGGAAAATAAAAAAAGAGAAAATATATTTTGAAAATAATACTAAAATATACAATTTGAATTTTAATACACCTTTTTTATTTGATGCTTATAATAAACTGCCAAAAGATTTTTCTTTAAAAAATTATGATGTTTTAATTTCTCATATGCCTTGCGGAGCTTTAATGGCGCAAAAACTTTTAGAAAAAGAAAAAATAAAATACATTTGTGCTGTTCATGCTTCTGATATTGTTGTTTTAAAAAGTTTAAAATATCTTCCATTTAGAAGCAAATTAAAAACCACTTATAAAAATGCAGATAAAATATCTGCAAGAAGCCCAATTTTAAAAGAAAAAATCGAAGAAATAATAAAAGAAGCAAAAAACAAAACATTTGTTGCATATTCGGGAATAGAAGAAAAAAATATTCTACAAAATATAAAATTAATAAATAAACATAAAATAGAATTAATAACGGTTTCTTCCTTAATAAAAAGAAAGAACATTGATATTATTATTAAAACACTTTCGATGACAGATAACAGATATCATTTAACAATAATTGGTGATGGTATTCAAAGAAAAAATCTTGAAAAACTTACAAAAAAGCTAAAAATAAATAATAAAGTTACCTTTACGGGCAAACTTAAACGAGACAGCGTTTTTGAATACTTAAAAAAATCAGACATATTTATTTTATTAAGTAAAAATGAAACATTCGGATTAAGCTATCTTGAAGCAATGGCTGCAAATAATATTGTTATTGCCAGAATAAATGACGGTATAGACGGAATTATAACAAATGACGAAAACGGATTTTTGATTAATGAAAAACCTAACGAATTAAAGAAATGTTTAGATAAAATTTTATTGATGAATGATAGCGAAATTGAACAACTAAAGCAAAAAACAGCAATTACGATAAAAAATCTAACAGCGGATAAAGCTGCCGAAAATTATATAAATAATATAAATTAGCTATGTTTGTTTTATAATAAACTACGTTGTAAATTAAGAAGATAACGGAATATGAAAGAAAAAACACTGGCTGTAATAAAAAATTTATTAAGTAAGAAATCAACAGATGTTTTTATTGCTGAAAGTAAAGCTACAGAACTAAAAAAGACTTTAAACATATTTGATTTATTAATTTTAGGGGTCAGTGCCGTTGTCGGAACAGGTATTTTTACAATTATAGGAAGCGCAATTGTCGGCGGCAGTGATGGAGCAGGCGCAGGAACAGCAGTTGTTATATCAATGTTAATTGCAGCACTTGCAAGTTTGTTTTCTGCATTATCATATTCTGAAATTGCAGCAATGATACCTGTTGCAGGAAGCGCCTATACCTTTACGTATGCGACAATGGGTGAGTTTATGGCGTGGATGGTCGGCTGGATATTAATGCTTGAATACGCAATAGGTAATATTACGGTTGCGACAGCTTGGACAGGTTATCTAACTCAATTATTAAAAGGGTTTAGACATATTCTTCCTGATTTTATTGTAAATTGCCCTTTATGGCTAAGAAATGATTTCCGTTCAATGTATGCTTTATGCGACAAATACGGTTGGGATGCTCATGATAAAATGCCGTTTTTAAATTTACCTTTTGGACTTGAAATTCCTGTTGCAGTAAATATTCCTGCTATATTTATTGTTCTTTTATTAACCGTTTTATTGATAAAAGGCGTAAAAGAATCCACAAGAGTTGCAGGAATAATGGTTTTTGTTAATTTATCAATTATTATTTCATTTATTGTTGTTGGTTCAAAATACGTAGCGCCTGATAACTGGATGCCATTTGCGCCTAACGGAATAGAGGGTATTTTAGCGGGTACATTTATAATTTTCTTTGCCTATATCGGTTTTGATGCTATTTCAACAGCAGCAGAAGAAACAAAAAATCCGCAGAGAGATTTACCTATGGCTATTATCGGTACACTAATATTATGTACAATTTTATATGTATCCGTTGCACTTGTTTTAACAGGCATAGTTCCGTTAGGAAGTATTGATACGCAAGCTCCTTTAGCACATGCAATGAGGGGCATTGGAATGAATTGGTATGCCGGTGCTATTTCAGTTGGGGCATTATGCGCATTAACCTCTGTTTTATTAGTTTATCAATTAGGAACAACAAGAATTTTCTACGCTATTGCAAGAGACAATTTCTTACCTAAAAACATAATGAAAATCCACCCGAAATTCAAAACACCGCATATTATTACTTGGTTATCCGGCTTGATTGTTATAATCGGTTCTTTATTTATGGACTTAAATATTTCCGCTGAACTTTGCAACTATGGTACTTTTGCATCTTTTGTAATTATTTGTATTGAAGTTTTAATTTTAAGAAAAACAGAACCAAACAGACATAGACCGTTTAAAGTTCCGTTCTGCCCGTTATTCCCGATACTCGGCATTATAATGTGCAGCTGCTTTATGATATACAAAAGCTTATCAGGCGGAACTTCATCATTATATTTCTTAGTGTGGATAGTAATAGGTCTTGCTATTTATATTGCATACGGTTACAAAAATAAAAGACAAAATGGCTAAAATTATTTATTCTTTTTTTTGTTTGCAATAAAATTATAGATAACATAAGGATATTCAAATGAAACAAACAAAATATTCTGCTGTTGTTGTAGGTAGCGGTATTGCAGGACTTTATGCAGCAATAAAACTGCATAAAGAGGTTAATCTTCCAAACGGATTATTAATAGTAACAAAATCACAATTAATTGAATCAAATTCAAAATACGCACAAGGCGGAATGGTGTGTGTTATGCCTGAAAACAAGCTTGATTCTTGTGAACTTCATATTGAAGATACGATAAAAGCAGGGGCAGGTTTAACAGATGCAAAAGTTGCAGAATTTATATCTCAAAAAAGTGCAGAAGTTGTAAAAGAACTCCAAAACATTGGGGTTGAATTTGACAAAGATGAAAATAATGAATTACGTTTTACAAAAGAAGCCGCACACAGTGTAAACAGAATACTTCATGCCGGCGGCGACGCTACAGGATTTTGCATAGAAAACGCACTTGTTGAATATTTAATGTCTCAAAAAAATGTTCGTATTTATGAAGAAACTCTTGCCGTTGAATTATTAAAAGATTCAAAAAACACAAATAGAGGTTTAATTACATATAATTACAGAGAAAACGAATACGAAGTTATAGAAGCACCTGCCGTAATAATAGCGACAGGCGGAATCGGTCAATTATATAAACATACAACAAACCCTGATATTACAACAGGTGACGGTATTGCACTTGCATATAGAGCAGGTGCGGTTGTAAAAGATATGGAATTTGTTCAATTTCACCCGACAGCCTTTGCACTGGGTGATAACGGTGTAATGTTTTTAATCTCCGAAGCTGTTAGAGGTGAGGGGGCAAAACTTGTCGATAAAAAAGGCAATACCTTTATGAAAAAATACGATAAGCGCCTTGAACTTGCCCCAAGAGATGTTGTAACAAGAGCCATTTTCCACGAAATGCAAGAAACAAATACTAAAAATGTTTATCTTAATGCAACTCATATAAATGAACTTAAATTTGAAAAAAGATTTCCGACAATATATGGAAATTGCAGAAAATATAACATAAATCCATCAGAAAATTATATACCTGTTTCACCGTCTGCACACTATTTTATGGGCGGTATAAAAACAAAAGTAGACGGAACTACCTCTATAAAAGGACTTTATGCTATTGGTGAAGCTGCTTGTACAGGCTTACACGGTGCAAACAGATTAGCTTCAAACTCAATTCTTGAATGCGCTGTTACAGCTTATGAACTTGTAAATCATTTAAGAAATGAAAATCTGAATGATAACTACATTCAAGATGAACAAATCACCAAAATAATAAACTCTTATAAAGATGAATTGTTTATTAATGAACAAGAAGATATATCAAATATGTTCCATACTTTAAAGGATATTATGTGGAATAAAGTCGGAATTATCAGAAATGAAAAAAATCTGCTTGAAGCAAAACAAGCCGTAGAAGAATTAAAATCTCAATTTGGCGTTACATATAAATGCACAGACAGAAGCAGTTATGAAATGCGCAATATGCTTACTATTGCAGAATTAATAATTGAATTTGCATTAAAAAGAAAAGAATCAAGAGGCGCTCATTTTAGAGAAGATTTTCCTAAAAAAGATTTAATAGCAGAATCACATCAACTATCAAGAAATACAATAATGAAAGGTTAAATATGTCATCATCAGTTTTATTACACGATTTTATTGTTGAAGAACACGTTAAAAATGCTTTAAAAGAAGATATCGGTTTTGGCGACATTACAACAGATTACCTTGTTCCAAAAGATGAAAGAATTTCAGCAAAACTAAATACAAGACAAGATGGCATATTATGCGGAATTAACATTGTTGAAACAGTTTTTAAAACACTTTCAAACGATATTAAATTTACAAAGTTTTTCTCTGACGGTGACAAAATAAAAAAAGGTGATACTCTTGCTATTATTGAAGGCCCCGCAAGAGCTGTTTTAATAGGTGAAAGAACAGCTTTAAATTATGTTCAAAGACTAAGCGGTATTGCAACAGAAACAAATAAATATCAAAAAGCAATCGGCGATAACAAAGCAAGAATTACAGATACAAGAAAAACAACCCCCGGGTTCAGAATGTTTGAAAAATATGCGGTATTTACAGGCGGAGCAAGACTTCACCGTTTCAACCTATCTGATTGCGTAATGATAAAAGACAATCATATTCAATATGCAGGTTCTATAACTAATGCCGTAAATAAAATTCGTGAACATTTATCACACACACATAAAATTGAAATTGAATGTGATACAATTGAACAAGTAAAAGAAGCTGTTGAAGCAAAAGCAGATATTATAATGCTTGATAATATGAGTTGTGATTTAATGAAGGAATGCGTTAAATTAATAGACGGTAAGGCATTAATTGAAGCAAGCGGAAATGTTACAATAGATACAATCGGCGAAATTGCAAAAACAGGCGTTGACGTTATCTCTTCAAGCGCAATTGTTGCAAAAGCAAAAACTCTTGATATTGCATTAGATATGTAGGGTTTGCACTATTCGCATTTTTATATCACAATAAATAAAAAGGGGTTAAATATTGAATATTGTTGTGTTTATAAAACAAGTACCTGATACAACGGATGTAAAATGGACACAAAATAATAATATAGACAGGGCAAGAATGGATTGCATACTTAACCCTGTAGATAAACAAGCGATAGAAGCAGCATTAAGATTAAAAGAGCAATATAGCGCACATACAACTGTTATTACAATGGGTCCAAACAATGCACTTGAAATTTTAAAAGAAGCAATTGCAATGGGAATTGATGATGCGGTTTTATTATGCGACCCCAAATTTGCAGGTTCTGATACTTGTGCAACCTCGAAAGTACTGGCTGCTGCAATTAAAGAAAAATATCCGCAAACAGATTTAATTTTATTCGGACAAAGTGCCATAGATGGTGAAACATCACAAACAGGCCCATCTACAGCCGTAAGATTAAATATGCCGTTTATATGTCATGTTAATGAAATTACAGGCATTTTAGATAATTCAATTACAGTAAACAGCGAAACTGAAACAACAAAAACTTCATATAAAATAAAACTTCCTGCTGTATTATGTATAAATAATTATGTATATCAAGCAAGAATACCAAGAATTAACGGATATATAACATCCCAAAATTACAATTACAAAAAATACAATATATATGAACTAAATATTAGTGAAACTGATACAGGAGTAAAAGGGTCGCCTACTTTTGTTTCAAAAGTATATAAAACGAACGAACAAAGAAACTGCAAAAAAATAGATACACAATCACAAGAAAATTATATTAATGAAGTTATTTGTTCCTTAAAAGAAATCTTGGAGAAATAATGGAACCAAACGGAATTTTAATATACGGTGAATTAAATAATGACTACAGCATAAGACCTGTAGTTAAACAACTTATTACTAAAGCACGTGATTTAAAAGAAAAACTTTGGAATCAACGCATTATGGTCTGCGTTATCGGTCCGAGAATAAATTATGAAAACATAATAAATGAACTTGGTGAATATGGTGCAGATGAAGTAGTAATTGTTTGTGATAACAGAATTACAAAATACAATCACAATTATTTTTCTGAAATTTTTACACAAATTGCACAAAAATATCCGCCGCGAGCAATTTTAATAGGAGCTACTACTCAAGGAAAGGAAATAGCATCATATACTGCTACTAAATTAAATACAGGTTTAACAGCAGATTGCACAAATTTAGACATAAGTGAAACGCACTTACTATTATCTACACGCCCAACTTTTGGCGGACAATTAACAGCAGATATTTTATGCAGAACATTCCCGCAAATGGCAACGGTTCAAGAAAATGTTTTTAAAGAAACGAAAATTGAACATAGTACAACTGCCATATTTAACTGGATAGATATTGATAAAATTGAGAACAAAATCGAAACAATTAAATCAATAAAAAAAGAATTAAAAAGCAAAGATTTAACCTCCGCAAATGTTGTAGTTGCAGGCGGTGCAGGAGCTTGTCAAAATGACGGTTTTGCATTAATTTATCAACTTGCACAAAAATTAAATGCAGCAGTTGCAGGTTCACGTGAAGCATTTGAAAAAGGCTATATAACAAAATCACAACAAATAGGGCAGACAGGAAAAACTGTAGCTCCCGCACTTTATATAGCTGTTGGAATTTCAGGTGCTAATCAGCACTTAGCAGGAATTAAAAATAGTGGTAAAATTATTTCTATAAACAAAGATGAAAACGCACCAATATTTAAGCACTCGGATATTGCTTTGGTGGGTAATCTGTTTGAAATATTACCTGAATTAATTAAGAATTTGGATACATAGAAGAGGATATAAAATGAGTAGTGAAACAAATACAAACACTCTAAAACCATTTACAACAATGCAGTTATTGTATTTTTGTTTAGGTTTCTTTGGTCTTCAATTTGCTTGGCAAATGAGACTTGCTCTATCAGGTCCCGTTACAGAAGGGCTTGGCGCAGACCCGTTAATTTACGGTTTAATTTCATTAGCAGGTCCATTTTCAGGAATGGTTGTTCAACCTATTATTGGTGCATTAAGCGATAGAACAACTTCTAAATGGGGAAGAAGAAGACCTTATTTATTAGGCGGTGCAATTCTTGCCTCATTAGCATTATGGGCATTCCCTAATTCGTCAGTAATAGCTCAATTTTTCGGAAATTCATTCGGCGTAGTTCTTGCACCTTGGGCAGGACTTGCTGTTGCAGCTGTTATGATTTGGATTATTGATGCGTGTGTTAATATTGCTCAAGGTCCATACCGTGCATTAGTTCCTGACGTAGTACCTCCAAAACAACACGCAATAGCAAATTCATTTTTAAGTTTTGCTATCGGTTTAGGTTCAGTTGTTGCAGCAGCAACTCCACCTGTATTAAGCAAATTTTTCCATATAACAATGAGTATTCCTGCTCAATTTATTATGGCAGCAATAGCTTTTTCAGGTGCAATGATTGTAACTTGTATTACAATCAAAGAAAAACAACACATTATTGAAAAAACAGAAGAAGTAACAAAAGAAAAACATTCTTTCATGGATTCTATGAAAGACTTTTTAACAACATCTCCTGAGATAGTAAAAATATGCGTACTACAGTTTTTTAGCTGGATTGGTATGATGTGTTTATTGTTATACTTCACGTTGTTTGTAGTACACAATTTATACGGAGTACCTGATATCCCTGCTGAAGGAGTTGACTTAGCTTCATTTGATGCAGTAAAACTTGCAGGTACAAACTTTGCATTAATTTGCTTAGCTTTATTTAATTTAGTATGTTTCTTAGTTTCAATTCCAATCGGAGTTTTATCTACAAAATTCGGAAACAAAGTAGTACACGCTATTGCACTGCTTTCAATGGCAGTATCCTACTTAATTTTAGCATTTGCACATTCAAATATTGTTGTCATGATTGGAATGGGCTTAGCAGGTATCGGTTGGGCATCTGTTCTTGCATTGCCGTTTGCAATGCTATCTCAATACATAAAACCGGGAAGCGAAGGTTCTGTAATGGGTATATTTAATATATTTATAGCAGGCCCTCAAGTAGTTGTTTGTACATTTGTTGCTTGGTTTATTAACCACAGCACAATGTTAAAACCAACTGGTACATTCTATCATTGGGAATATGCTTTCTTTGTAGGTGCTGTAGTTTTAGCATGTGCAACTTTAGCTTCATTAACAATTAAAGAAAAGAAAGTATAAATAATTTAACAGATAAAAAACACCTTAATTTTACTTAAGGTGTTTTTTTATTACTAACATTTACAATCACAAGCACCATTTGGTCTTTGATAACAACTATTTGGAGACTTACCGCAATAGGCAGGAGCACCACAACTACTGGGAGAGACTGAAAGAAAGACCGTATCTAATTCAATAATTTCATCATATAATTCATTTATTAATGCATCATTTACATTTCCACTATTAATTAATTTTTCAATATCATTTAAATCTGTCATAGCAAAATAAATCCTTTCTTTATTTTATTTTTAAATGAGAATTTAGTAATTTCTCTATCTTTTTATCAGTAAATTCTTGTAAGCCGGATGAAGGAGTAAAAGTTAATTCATTAAAATATAAGGTTTCATTATGAATCAAAAAATCGACTCTGACAAATTTAAATTTATTTGAAAGAATTTGAGAAATATTATAAAGTTTATTCTTAGTAGAATCACTTCGAACAGTAATACTTATGTATTCACTTAAAGGATTAAAAGCACCATCATACAAAGTTTCAGAAAAAAGTTCTTTATACTTTAAAAATCTAAAAAGTTGGGGTCTACCATCAAAGCAATATACTTCAAGCTCTATAGGACTATCGTTATAAGCTTCAAACATTGCTTCTTCAATAAATAATTTAGGTATTATGTCTTTATACTGAAATTCAAAAGCACTCCAACCAAAAAAAGATTGATCCATCCAACCATCGAATCGCATTTTTATATATTTATATAAATTTTCATCAGCAATAAAAGATTGTTTATCTTTAATATAACAATGCCATTTACAGCCATGATTCACTTTTATAAAAAAATTTTTTGGTAAATTTTCAAAAGGAATTTCATCAAAACTATTTCCTACCCATAAAACCGGTTTCAAATATTCTTTACCAATCTTTCTTTGTACCCAATCACGAGCAAGCACTTTATCAGTAAGTAATGTCTTTAAAGGTGTAGAATCATACAACTTTAACCACTGAATTTTCTCATTAAATGTTTTTGGATTTTTTAAATTCAAATTATGCCCTGTTGAATACTTAAATATTTTTTTTAAATATACAGGATAGTCTGCCTCGCTCAGACTCATTAAAAAGTCATAATTATAAGGAGGTTCTGCCACTTTTTTTCTATTTAATTTTTTTAATACACTTCCAATCATCCAGCTATATATTCCTATTTTTAGATATTATTAATCATATTCGATTATAATTAATTTTATCAAAGTAGTCAAGTGTAATCATTAATCATGCCAACTAATCATATCTGCCATTAATAATTAATCAAAAATAGCTTATCTTATAAGAAGGTAGTAAAAAATGATTAATAAAAATTTAATTGGTAAGAAAATACAAGAAGCAAGATTTAAACAAGGCTATACACAAGAAGCTCTTGCGGAGGCCGTTGAAATTTCATCTAATTATTTAAGTAAAGTTGAACGAGGACTTAATATGCTAAATGCAGATACGTTGCTTAGAATTATTGAAGTTCTCAATATGGAGTTGAGTGATTTTCAAATATTCCATAAAAAAATAGACAATAAGACAAAAAGACAATTTGAAGAATTATTATCTACTTGCAAAGATGATGATTTACATTTACTCTTAGAAGTAAGTAAAACAATATTAATTAATAAAACAAATAACACGAGGAATAAAAAATGAATTTTGAAACACTGGCAGCACAAGGATTTTTAGATTTAAAGAAACAAAATAACACAGTATCAACACCAATATATGCAAATACAGCATATAGTTTTGACAGCGTTCAACACGCTTTAGATTTATTTGATTTAAAAGTTGCAGGTGATATATATTCAAGATTATCAAACCCGACAAATGATATTTTAGAAAAAAGAATAGCAGCTCTTGAAGGCGGAGTTGGAGCTTTAGCAGTTTCTTCAGGTCAATCTGCGATTTTGATAGCAATATTAAATATAGCAGAAGCCGGAGACGAAGTAGTTACATCAGCTAAAATTTACGGCGGAACATATAACCTGTTTGCAAAAACATTCAAACAAATGGGAATAAATGTTAAATTTATAAATTCTGATAATTTAGAAGATTATGAAAATGCAATAACAGATAAAACAAAATGTATTTATACTGAAACTTTAGGAAACCCAAGTATAAAAGTTGCAGATATTGAGGGGCTTGCAAATATCGCGCATAAACACGGTATTCCATTAATTGTTGATAATACTGTACCAACACCATATTTATGCCGTCCAATTGAATTTGGAGCTGATATTATTATTCACTCTACTACTAAATATCTTTCGGGTCACGGCAATGCTATGGGCGGTATTATTGTTGATTCGGGAAATTTTGATTGGGAACAAAATGATAAATTTAAAATGTTAACAACACCTGATGAAAGTTACCATGGAACTATTTATTCAAAAGCATTTGGTAATGCTGCATATATATTAAAATGCCGTGCTCACTTAGTAAGAGATTTAGGCTGCATTCAAAGTCCATTCAACGCTTATTTAACAATATTAGGTGTTGAAACACTTCACGTAAGAATGGACAGACACTGTGAAAATGCTTTAAAGCTTGCAAAACATTTAGAAAATCATCCGCATATTAATTATGTAAATTACCCTTATTTAGAAAGCAGTCCTGATTATACATTAGCTCACAAATACTTAAAACACGGAGCTTCTTCATTAATTGGCTTTGGCGTAGATGGAGACGGTACTAAATTTATTGAATCGTTAAAATTATTTATTCACGCAACAAATCTTGGCGATATTCGTTCAATTATAACCTGGCCCGCTGGCACTACACACAGACAGCTTTCTGATGAACAAAAAATTAAAGCAGGCATTACTAACGACTTTATGCGCGCATCTATCGGCTTAGAAAATATTAATGATATTATTGAAGATATTGATAATGCAATAAAAATTGCTCGTTCATAAAGGTTAAAAATGATTACAGATGAAAAAAATGTAGGAATTGTAAAAACTCAATTCTATACAATAGAAGAGAAACTGCAATTTGAAAGCGGAATAGAATTTGGACCAATAACCGTAGCTTATGAAACCTACGGAAAACTAAATGCAGAAAGAAATAACGCAATACTTGTTATCCACGCACTAACAGGTGATGCTCATGCTGCAGGTTATCATAGTGAAACCGACAAAAAGCCCGGTTGGTGGGATACAATGATTGGTAAAGATAAATCATTTAATACTGATGATTATTTTGTAATTTGTACCAACATATTAGGCGGATGCAGCGGAACAACAGGACCTTCAAGTATTAACACTGAAACAGGTAAACCTTACGGAACAACTTTTCCTGTTTTTACAATTGAAGATACAGTTAAAGTTATAAAAAAGCTTTTAGACCATTTGGGAATAAAAGAACTATATTCTGTTGCAGGCGGTTCAATGGGAGGAATGCAGGCTATTCAATTTGTTATTTCCTACCCTGAAATGGTAAAATCTGCAATTTTTATAGCCACAACATCAAGACTTTCACCGCAGGCGATAGCGTTTAACGCTGTAGGCAGAAATTCTATTATTTCAGACCCTAACTGGAATAATGGCAACTATTACAATGAAGAAAATAAACCTGATAGAGGGCTATCAACGGCAAGAATGATAGGGCACATAACCTATTTATGCGAAGAAGCAATGTATAATAAATTTGGGCGAAAACTTCAAGATAAAGACCATTATGATTTTAATTTTGATGTGGATTTCCAAGTTGAAAGCTATCTGCAACACCAAGGTCAAATTTTTGTTGACCGTTTTGACGCAAACAGTTATTTATACATAACAAAAGCGGTTGATTATTTTGACCCCGCCGACAAATACGGTTCTCTAAAAGAAGCATTTAAAAACTCAAATGCTAAATTTTTAATAATTTCTTTTGATTCGGATTGGCTTTTCCCGTCTTGTCAATCAAAAGAAATAGTAAACACACTAATGCAATTGGGTAAAGATGTTTCATACTGTGAAATACAATCCCCCTGCGGACATGATGCGTTTCTGCTTGAATATGAAACACAATCAAAAATAATAAAAAGCTTCTTAAATACACATATAAAGGAGGAAGCAAATGAATAATCATTATTCAACATCAAAAGGGCTTCATTTAAACTACTCCATTATAGAAAATATGATTGACGAAAATGCACGTGTACTTGATATAGGCTGCGGTAACGGTTTTTTGTTAAAACTTTTAAAAGATAAAAAACACATTCAAGGTAACGGCATTGAAATTTCTCAAAAAGAAGTTATTCAGTGTTTAGAAAAGGGCTTGTCTGTTATTCAAGGTGATATTGATGAGGGGCTAAAACAAATCCCCGATAAGCATTATGACTACGTAATTTTAAATCAAACATTACAATCCACCTGTAATCCTCATTATGTACTTGAGGAAATGCTTAGAGCAGGCAAAAAATGTATTGTGAGTTTTCCCAATTTTGCATATTGGAGAATTAGATTTAACTTCTTTATTACAGGGAATATGCCAAAATCTAAAGTATTACCGTTTGAATGGTACGACACACCGAATATTCACTTATTAACAATAAAAGATTTCTTCGAGTACGCAAAAAAACATAACATTAATATTTTAGAAGGTATTTACACTACAAGAGCAACAATCAGAAAAGGTATTCAATATAATATGTTTTCTAATCTTCTTGCAGAAGAAGCTATATTTGTTATTTCAAAATAGTATTTTTTAAAAGCCTAAAACCATATTTTACATAATTTGCAAAAACTGTTAATGTAAGTTTTTTTGAGCATACTTTTTTCATTATGAAAGATGGTCTTAAGTGATATTTTAAAATAACCTTTTTTCTAAAATCTTCAAGTTTTTTTTGAGAAAGATACTTTGTACCCATAGTTGAATATTTAAAAGAATCTTTGCCCAATACATCTTTACCTTCATTAATATCAGAATAAACCATTTTATATAATTCACTGCCCTTAAACGGAGTAGCTATAGAAAGTTCCATAAAATCAGTATTAAGCTTGAAAATCAATTTTTCAGTTTCTTTTAAGTGTTTTTTTGTTTCCCACGGAAAGCCTATTAAATAAAATCCAAATACCTGTAAACCATATTTTTTAACCAATTTCACTGTATTTGTATTTTGTTCAACCGTTGTACCTTTTTTCATTTTTGTTAAAGAGTCATCACTTCCGGATTCAAGCCCTAAAGCAATTAAACTGCACCCTGCTCGCTTCATTTTTATAAGCATTTCTTCATCAAGAGTATTAACCCGCGAATTTGCACTCCAGTTAATTTTTTCATTTATTTTTGAATTTATAAGTAAATCGCAAAGCTCTAAAACCCAACTTTTATTTATTGTAAAAGTATCAGATTTAAAGAAGAAATCACATATATTGTATTTTTCAACACACTCTTTTATTTCTTCAAAAACAGATTGAGGACTTCTAAAACGAACTTTTCGCCCTGAAATTGCAGGAGAAACACAGTAAATACAAGACGATGGACATCCTCTTGAAGTAGCAATAGTGGCAAGCGGTTTATTTGTTAACGGGTTCAAATATAAACCGTTATTCATTAAACTTCTGTCAGGAAAAGGAATTTCGTCTAAATTTTCGTTAAAATCTATAAGATTATTTGTTATCCAATTTCCATTTTCTTTATAAGAAATTCCCTGAATATTTTTTAATTGATTTTTATCGTTAAAATGTGCTTTTAACAAATCAGAGATTATAAATTCAACTTCTCCGCCAATTAAATAATCAGCTGATGAAAAATCAATTTCATCAAATAATTCACTATCAGGATTAAAAAATAACGCACCTTTTAAAATAATACAAACATCATTTTTTATTTCTTTTATTTGCTTAACTATTTCAATGTCATTAAAAATACTGCCGTTTGTAATACTCATAAAGATTAAATCTGGATTTTGATTAATAATATCTTCTTTTAAATCATTAAAAGATAATTTTTCAGCAGGATAATCTTTTAAGAAAATATTATAATTTTCTTTTTTTAGAATTGCGGCAATATAACCTAAGTCATTGCAAGCTCTTAAAGAGTTTGCGACAGATGCATTAACATTAATCTGGCATCTGTCTTCACCTCTTTGATATATTTCCCCCGTTGGGTAAATAAGCATTATATTTTTCATATAATTTTCAGTTTTTTCTTAATTTATCAACAAATCGTTTTAAGCGTTCCATAGCTTTTTTTAAATTTTCTAATGAATAAGCATAAGAAATTCTCAAGTGTCCCTCGCCACTTTCACCAAATGCAGTTCCGGGGACTGCCGCAACACGCTCTTCTTGTAGAAGTCTTGTAGCAAATTCTTCACTTGTCATTCCAAATTCTTTAATGCAAGGAAAAACATAAAAAGCGCCAAACGGTTCAAAACAAGGTAAATTCATTTCTTTAAACGCATTTAAAAGAAAACGTCGTCTTTGATTATATGATTGACGCATCATTTTTACATCTTCACCACCGTTTTTAAGTGCTTCTGCTGCTGCATATTGGCTTGTAGTTGGTGCACACATTATTGCAAATTGATGGATTTTAGTCATTTGCTTAATAATCTCTTTCGGAGCACACGCATAACCCAAACGCCATCCTGTCATTGCATAGGATTTTGAAAAACCGTTTATTAATATTGTGCGTTCTTTCATTCCGTCTAAAGAGGCAATAGAAACATGTTTTTCTTTATATGAAAGTTCAGAATAAATTTCATCAGACATTACATAAATATCATTTTCAACAATTATTTTTGCAATAGCTTCCAAGTCTGCCTTATCCATAATAGAACCTGTGGGGTTATTAGGGAAAGGAAGAATTAATATTTTAGTTTTAGGGGTAATTGCTTTTTTAAGCTCTTCCGGTTTTAATCTAAATTCATTTTCAGCTTTTAAATTAATAATTACAGGAACAGCATTAGCAAGCAATGCACAAGGCTCATAAGACACATAAGACGGCTGAGGAATAATAACCTCATCACCATCATTAACAAGTGCACGAATACCTATATCAATAGCTTCCGAACCACCAACTGTAACAATAACTTCGTTATCAGGATTATATTCTATATTTTGAGTTCTTTTTATATAATTACAAATTTCTTGTCTTAAAGATTTCAAACCCGAATTAGAGGTATAAAAAGTTTTGCCTTTTTCAAGAGAATAAATGCCCTCTTCTCTTATATGCCAAGGTGTATCAAAATCAGGTTCACCAACACCAAGCGAAATTACATCTTCCATTTCGCTAACTAAATCAAAAAATTTTCTTATGCCTGATGGCTTAATAGCCAATACCTTATTAGAGAGTTCTTTTGTCATGGTGTAACAATCTCTCTTTCATCTTCATGTTTTTTAGCCAAAATTGTGCCGTGGTCTTTGTATTTTTTTAGAATAAAATGGCTTGCAGTACTTAAAACACTATCAAGAGTAGATAATTTATCGGATACAAAGTTTGCAATTTCTCTTAAAGATTTTTCTTCTAAAATAACTAAAAGGTCATAACCACCTGAAATTAGATATACAGCACGAACTTCAGGATAGTTATATATGCGTTCTGCAATACTGTCAAAACCTTGTCCGCGCTGAGGAGTAACTCTAACTTCAATTAATGCCATTACCTTTTCAATAGAAGTTTTATCCCAATCAATTAAAGTATGGTAACCGCATATTATACCTTCACGTTCAAGAGCTTCAAGTTCTGCCAATACATCAGCTTCTTTGACGCCTAATAACACCGCCAGCTCATCCAGCCCTATTCTGCTGTTTTTTTCTATTATTGACAACAACTCTTCTCTCATAAGTTTTTCTCCAACTTGTGTATAGTTTTTATTTTAGCATAAATTTATCTTATAAAATTCCAAAAATATCTTTTTAATTTCTTTGCTGCAGACATTTTTCCAAACCCAACTTTTTTCGCACTTACTATAGGCATTTCATCAGGTTGAATTGTACGAGCGTAATTAACAGCTTTTGGACCAAATAAAATTACATATTCAGGCTTATAACCTTCCGGAATATTCATATATTCGCATAATTCCGGGAATAACGTCATACAAGTTTCGCCAAAACCGCACCAACAAGTGCCAACACCCATACTTTGAGCATATAGTTCAAAATAACTCAATGCAATAACAGCATCTTCTTTAGCGCAAGGTGCTGAAATGTGGTTTGATACAACAAGCATATGCGGAGCACCTCTAAATACAACGTCTTCACCGCCTAAGAATAATTTAATATAATTTTGAAATGTATTTAAGACTGCTTTTACAGGCTTTTTAGTTAATGCAGTAATAATTTTATTATTTGTATAATTTCTAAATTCATTCATAACTTCAACATCATCAATAAAAGAAAAATGGAGCTTACGAACATTACAACCTGTAGGGATGTATTTCAACATATCTTTTAATTTATTCATTCTGTCAGAATCAAGATTTTCATTTTTATAATTTCTGTCACTTCTTCTTGATTTTATTAAATTTAAAATCATATCAGGATTTTGAGCATAAATTTGTTCTGAATTTTCTGCCTGTTTATCCATAATTGAAATTGCACCAACAGGACAAATTGCGAAACAATGCTGACATTTTAAACATCTTTGAGGCGCAGTTGCTTTAGGGGTATTATTTTCATCCATAGTAATAACGGCAGCAATACAATCTTTAGCGCAAAGCCCGCAGTGGATACATTTATTTTCATCAACTTTAAAATTAATATCTGACATAAAAAACTCCTTTTTAAATGTAATTATAATAACATAATTATACGAATTAAAAAATTAGAAAAATTTTTAAAAAATTTGCTTGACTTCAAAAATTTATACGATAATATAATAAATGTGAAGGGCGTTTAGCTCAGTTGGTAGAGCGCCTCCCTTACAAGGAGGATGTCAGGAGTTCAAGTCTCTTAACGCCCACCATAAAAAATCCGATTAGCACAGGCTTTTCGGGTTTTTTATTTTTATCTGTATTTTAGTATTTATATATGGACGTAAATTTATTAAAGAACATTAGAATAGAACGTTATATATTCGGTATTTTTATGGCGCTTATTATGGTGCTGGTTGCGGAATTTAGCGGTGAAAAAGAAATAATTTTTCCTGAAATTTGCGCGCTTACTATAGGCGCATGGATATCAGAACAACAGCCGTGGAAAACTAACAAACGCAGAATATTTTTTCTTATGTCAATTGCCGCATTATTTGGAGTTTTAATTGTACGCTATATCAACATCCCGTTAATTTTTCAAGTTTGCCTTTGTTTTGGCTTTACGGGTTTTATTTTAACTTTGTGCAAAACTAATTTTATTCCGATAATTTCAGCGTGTATTCTGCCCGTATATTTAAGAACAGAAAGTTGGACTTATCCTATTTCCGTAACAATTATGGCGCTTATAATAATAATTGCGCAATGGCTTATGGAAAAATTTCATATGCGACCTGTTAATAAGTTTATCCCTTGTGAATTTAATATTAAAAACCAGATAATAAAATGGTCAAAATTATTAGTTGTTTTTGGTTTGATTGCACTTATTCCGTTTAAAACGCATCAAATTTATTTTTTGGCTCCGCCTTTGATTGTGATGTTTACGGAACTTGCTAATCCAAATAGTCCCGTGAGAAAAAAACCTCATTACATTGTAGGATTAATGACATTTAGCACACTTATCGGCTGTATACTAAGAATTGGATTAAACATATATTTAGGACTACCTCTATCTATATGTACAGCTATTGCCTGTATAATTTTATTTATTGCATTAAACCGATTAAAAATTAACTTCCCGCCGTCAGGTGCGATTTTATTAATACCTATGATATTAGATAAAAATCTGCTTTATATATTTCCATTGGAGGTATTTGTTGGGGCAGTTATACTATGCATTACCGCGTTATTATTGTTTAGAAATCAACAGAATATTTCTTAAAATTTTTATTCATCTCTGTCATTCTGAAACAAGTTCAGAATAACATTATAACTTTTATCTTACCATTATAAAGAGTAAGAAACTATACAATGTAACATTGGTATAAAATCCACATTGTCACTTAATTCCACCGAAGGGGTTTTTCTGCCATCAGGTGAAAAAAATCTTTCTATTTTTCTTGAATAGAAAATGTCGCCTAAAAATAAAATTAAAATTCCTATAATAAAAGTTGCCATAATTATTTATTTTCTTTCTTCATTTCGATATAAGGAAGTTCTTCAAACCCAAGCTTATTATATACATGGAAAGCGTGTTTATTTCCTTTTTCTGCTTCTAAACGGTATATACAATTTGGATATATTTTTTCAATATATTTAACAAAATTAGGAATAATTCCAAAACCTCGATACTGTTTTTTTAAATACAAATCTTCATACCAAATGCATTGTTTTCCGAATTCAGTAGAAAAACTTTTTGCAATCATTGCATAACCTAAAATTTCTTCATTTTTAATAAAAACAAAACCTTCTAAATATGGATTTTCATTTATACAGTTTTCAATATCATTTTTAAAAATCTCTTCAGAACCATTTGTATGCACCGCAGGCGAATTATAAAATTCTTTCATCATTACAAGAATTTCATCTTTATCTTGTTTTTGCATATGCCTTATTTCAAATTTCATTGATTTGTTTCCATTCTTCATATAAGTTTTCTAAACGAAATTTTGCATTAGCAGGGCTTGTTGAAGGCATTTTTAAACATTTATATTTGCAAAACAAAGAAGAAAAATGCTTTTTAAATGCGCTATACGACTTGTTGCCGTTCAAACAGATAATTTCAATGTTCTTATACTTTTTCAAGAGTGCCGAAATTTTATTTGGAATTTCTTTTTCAATATTTGAATCTAAACTGCCTACTCTTTCACAAGATTTAATAACATCCCAAAGCGCAATATTATTTTTCAAAAGAATATTAAGTTTTTCGCTATATTCAAAATTATACAAATTTTTACAGTTACATAATAAGCCCATAACTTTCCAAAATCTGTTTTGCGGATGCGCATAATACTGTTGCATTTCTAAAGATTTAACTCCTGGCATTGAGCCTAAAATTAATACTTTAGAATTTTCGTCAATTGAAGGTAAAAAACTTTTGCACTTACTCATAACTATTATTATATAGAAAATAGAATAATAAAAAAGATTTAAGCTATAATTATTACTAATAAAGAAGGATAAAAAATGTTAGCTTACAATTATAAAGATTATGGAATTTTTGAATTAACCGAAAAACCAAAACCACATATTATAAATTCCAAAGATGCTATTGTTCGTATAACTATGAGCAGTATATGTACAAGTGACCTTCATATTAAACACGGTTCTGTTCCAAAAGCTGTTTTAGGTACTACAATTGGTCACGAAATGGTTGGCATAGTAGAAGAAATTGGTTCAGAAGTTCATAATGTAAAAATAGGAGATAGAGTAACCGTAAATGTTGAAACATTTTGCGGTGAATGTTTCTTCTGTAAAAATGGTTTTGTTAATAATTGTATAGATAAAAATGGCGGTTGGGCACTAGGCTGTAGAATTGACGGAGGGCAAGCGGAATATGTTCGTGTACCTTTCGCAAACCAAGGTTTAAATAAAATACCGAAAAATGTTACAGATGAACAAGCCCTTTTTGTTGGTGATATTCTTGCAACAGGATTCTGGGCTGCACGTATTTCTGAAATAAAAGAAGAAGATACAGTTCTAATTATAGGTGCAGGCCCGACAGGTATATGCACTTTGCTGTGTACAATGTTAAAAAATCCAAAGAAAATAATAGTATGTGAGAAAGATAAGGTTCGAAGAGATTTTATAAAAAAACATTATCCGAATGTAATAATAGCTGAACCCGAAAAATGTATTGATATTGTAGAAAAAGAAAGTGAACATAATGGTGCTGATGTTGTAATTGAAGTTGCAGGAACTGAAGAATCATTTGAAATGGCGTGGCAAGCTGCAAGACCAAATGCTATAATTACAATAGTTGCACTATATGATAAACCTATGGTTTTACCATTACCCGATATGTATGGAAAAAATCTTATATTTAAAACCGGCGGAGTTGATGGATGTGATTGTGAAGAGATATTATCACTTATTTCACAAGGTAAAATAGATACAACACCTCTTATAACACATAAATATTCGATTAAAGACATAGATGAAGCATATAAAATATTTGAAAATAAAATGGATGACGTTATCAAAATAGCAATTGTTAATGATTAATATAAGAAAATAAGTTTGCAGGGTTGTAAAGAGTCACATGGTGTGATTACTTGGGTCAGATGGTTTGACTATTTTGTGCAAATAAACAAAAAATTCCTCTTTAATATTTGCATTTTATGATCTACAATTTAGTTTTTTTATTCAAAAATTGATTATTTAAATTGTTGATTCTTCATCCGTTGCTTCAAGTTTAAAAATAACAGGTCTTAAACCGTCATTACAACTGCAAATTGCAACGCCGGGAGTTTTTATCCAATCTTTGTAATAAAAAAGTTCTTTACCTGCGCCATGAGCCAAAGCAAAGACATATTGATAAATCGCTTTCCAAGCCTCGTCACAAAAACCTTCAGGCTTTGCCCAGTCTGCATAAAAGACTTGTGCTTCTTCTAACATTGAGCAAGGTGCGAGATTTTCTACTCCATATTCTTTGGCTAAATCTTCTTGAAATGTTTTTCTTATTACTGTGATTTTAACTTTTTTCATAGTTGCATTTTAGCATGTAAATATCAAAAGAGATATTCTATCCGAATATCTCAATCCATAATAAAGTGAGTTAATTGTCGCTGTTCATACACAGGAAATTCAATGCCTTTTTCTTTTCCAGCTTCAATATTTTTTAACAGCCAAGCCATATTTTGTCCTAATGTTCTCATTGTTTGCATACCTTCTTTGTCTTTTCTGACGTCATCAGGAGTAAAACCATGAACTTGATTCCAATATTGAGAACCTACTGTGTGCATATTGCTTATTTCAAAATATTTATTTAACCTTTCAAATGCAGCACTTGCTCCGCCTCTTCTACAAGATACAACAGAAGCTCCAAGCTTTCCTGCCATTCTTTTTTCGTTTGAGAAGAAAAATCTATCCAAGAACGAACACAACATTCCTGCTGGTCCTGCATAATAAACAGGTGACCCGATTATTATGCCTTGATATTCATCAAGCTTAGCACTCACATCTTGAACAATATCTTGGATGACGCATTTCCCGGTTTCTTGGCATTTCCAACAAGCAATGCAGCCTGAAATCGGTTTTTTGCCAAGATACAAAATTTCTGTTTCAATATTGTATTTGTTTAAAGTATCTTCAATTTCTTTTAATGCCGTATAAGTACAGCCAAATTCATTTGGTGAACCATTTATCAATAAAACTTTTGCCACAAACTAACCCTCTTTTGATAGTGTGTCATAAACCTTAGCTACAATTTTCCATTCACCGTTTATTTTATTTAAGTTTAAAATATCTGTAAATTTGTAACCATGCCAGTTATCTTCAATTACTCTTACTACTGCAATTGTTTTTTCTAATGCTAAAACATCAACTCTTGCAATATAATCATCGTCGCAAGCACCCATTTTATCTATTGTATCGTAGAATTCTTGAATAGCACCTGATTGATAAACTCCTTCGTTTAATTGTCCAAAGAATACAGCTTTTTCGTAAAAATATGGTTTTACAATTTCGCTGTTTCCATTTTTTACAGCTTCAATAAATTTTCTTGCTACATTTTCTACCGCGTTAAATTCTTTAATATCGTCTCTCATAATCTTTCCTTTCTTTTTTATATAATTATGATAAACTATATGTATTAAATTTCAAGTACGCACATTAAAGATAGATACTATCATTAAGGAAAGTAATATGACAGATAGTTGTTTAGAAACCATTGAAAAATTTGAAGAAACAGGATTTAATTATACTTTATCATTAATCAATGGTAAGTATAAATTGACAATTTTATATGCCCTATATCGGTTAAACGTCTTAAGATATAATGAATTAAGAAGATATTTAGGGATAGTTACTCATAAAACATTAAGTTCAACCCTAAAAGAATTGGAAGCAGACGGTATGATAATTCGAAAAGAATACCCGCAAATACCGCCAAAAGTTGAATATTCTCTATCAGATAAAGGAAAATCCTTTATTCCTATACTATCTCAAATGTGCTATTGGGGTGAAGAACATAGATAAATGAACAATCTTTCTTTTTGCTTGTAGCTTGTAGGGTGCAAGCTCTTTGTTTTTTTTAATTCTTCTCTCAATAAATCTATATTTGATATTAATATTTTTATACAATACTGCGTTACTATCGTAAAAATATATAATTATTCCCATCGACATATAATCTTTTATAATTTGACATTTACAAATTTTTTCACGTTTTTATATAATGGTGCAAACGTTCCTTTTTTACACCCTACCTGCTTCTGAGCATAGTGTTGATTTTGTATCAATGAAGAAACAAAATTTTACTTTGCTTTTTTAAATATTTTATTAAAATTTTCAGGGCAAAGTTGATAAGTATCAACTAAATCAAGATTTTTAACCATATGCAATGTACCCTCTTTATATTTTTTAAAATGAGGAGAAGCAATATGCTTTTTGTAAGCATCTTCGTTTCTATATATTTCTAAAATTCTAATTTGCGTATTATCTTTAATTACCATCATCGGATATATTGAAATAACATCTTTTTCTTTTTCAACAGAGTCCTTTGCAACTTCTTTTGCATAATTCAAATATTCATCCAAATATTCAGGATAAACTTCAATCTCTGATATTCTTACAATCATTCCGTTATTATTATCTTTTATTATATCTTGTGCCAAAACAGGAGTACCTCCGATAAAAATTAAAGTTATTAATGTTAATAAAATTCGAGCCATAAATTTTTATCCTCTTAATAACATTAGTTTGTAGGGTACAATTTTTTACACCGAAACCATAATAAAAACTTCCGAAGGAAGTTTAATGGCGTGCCTGGAGGGATTCGAACCCCCGACCTTTTGGTTCGTAGCCAAACACTCTATCCAGCTGAGCTACAGGCACATATATTAAATTTACTATTTTATCATACAACAAAATTTTATATTTACAAGTAATTTCTTACTATTTTCAAGTAAAAAAAAAGCTGCATCGCAGCTAATACTTAATAATCTTGGGAGGAGATTTGGGGATTTGTTACAACTATAATAATTCACTTTTGTAAAAATGTTTATATTTTTAAATATAATTTTAATAAAAATTTACATTCTATTGATTTTATTTCTATTTTTTACTGGAAAAAAACTTCTGTTTTTTTTACAATCATGTATAGAGGTGGGAACATGTTTAATAATTTATTAATAGTTATAATGACAATTTTATTTATGTATATTGCAATTTTTACGGTTTATTATGCAGTTATTGTTGCAATGAGTGTTTTACCTCAAAAAAAAGATGAAAATGAAAAATTTATAAATAAACATAATAATTTAATTGTAATTATATATGCGCATAACAATGAAAAAACAGTTGTTAATCTTCTTGAACAATTAAATAAGCAGGATTATCCAAAAGGTAATTATCAAACTCATATAATATTAGATAATTGTACAGATGATTCTTCAAATAAGTTAGAGTTTGTCGGCGGTGCAAAATTATGGCGTTTGACTGATGATGCTCCTATTGGAAAAGATAAAGCTGTTTCTTGGCTTTTAGAAAATCTATTATCCTTTAAAAAAGTCGATGCCTATGTATTTTTAAATGCAAACAGAATTGTAAAAACAGACTTTCTTACAAAAGTAAATGAAGCCCTTCAATCGAATAATGTTGTAGTTGGCTCTACTGATATTTTTCTTGAAGATGCTGATTTTTACGAGAAAGTTTGGTCAAATGTAAACGAATATAATACTAATATAATGAAATTAGGACGTTCAAAATTAGGTTTATCTGTTCCTATAGATTCAGATATAACAGCTATAAAACATGAAGTTTTAGAAAAAGTTCAATGCATTGATTTTAAAGATGCCAATGCAGAATTAAAATATTCATTTTTACTTACAAGTGTAAATCATATTCCGGCTTTTATACCGGATGTTAAAACGTATGTTTCATCTATTGATTATGAAATAAGAAGACCAACTTTTGCATTTAAAATGTCATTATTTAGACATTGCCTTAATTTAAAAGTATTTTCGAATTTTAAATTTGCAGAATTTTTATTATCTTTATTTAAGCCAAATCCAATATTTTTAGTTGCTGCGCTGGTTGTTATTGCAACTTACTCGTTTCACTATTATTTTGTATTTGACTTTCCTTGGTCTATATTCTTAGCAGTTGTTTTAGCTGTTGCCTTTGGACTTTCTGTATATAAAACAAATCAATATATAAAACCTTTAGTTTATCTTGCAATGTGTCCTGTTTATACATTGGCAGATGCTTTATCAGGAATAACCTTCTTTAATAAATTATTTGGATTTCTTAAGAAAAAACCGGATGTAGAAATAGAAAAAATTACAGTACCAGTTAATGTTACAAATGGTAGAAATGTTTTTCCTTGTACAATGGATTTAATATCTGAAGGTGGGTTTAAAAAAGCTGTTTTCAGATACAAAAATAAAAAACAAGAAACAGCTCAAAGTTATGTAAGAATGTGTGATGCGGTAAAAAACATTTCAGATATATTAGAACAACACGGATTTAGAATGAAAATATGTCAATCATGTGCATATTTTTCACCTAAAATTGATGGTACCAACAATATGGTAAAAGGTTATTGCAACCAAAAGGCGGTAGAAGATGAATCTTGTGTTGATTTACCCGAAACAATATTATGGTCATCTTGTGAATATTACATTCCACAAGAAGTAAATAATGTAATAGATATTTCAAGCTATATTAAAAACAGATAATTGTTACAAATTGTGAAAAAGTTACACTATTAATTTAAGTTTTGATGACAATCTGCCGATATATATTAATGTATAAATAGAAAATGGAGAAAAAATGGGATTATCTTCATCACAAGGCAGATTGTTAATGTTAACCTCAAGACTGAGTGATATTGAACTTGGCGAAACAATGATTTCTCAACGCCAAAATCAATTGGCTATGGAATCGGAAAAGACTGCTAAAGAATATAATGAAGCAATGAGTAATTATAAATTAACCGTTAAAGTTACAGATTCAAATGAAACTTTAGGTTATAAATCTCAAGATTTGAATTTTAAAAATATGGCAGCAATGGGATACCTGGTCACTGATGCGAAAAATCAAATATATTTACAAAAAGATGAAAACGGTGAATGGGTAATTCCTCAAGATATTGACGGAAATGATTTATTGTCTATTGATTCAAACGGTAAAGCCGTAATAGGCAATAATAGTTATAATATTGCAGACGGAACGGATTATTTGAAAAAGCCTGAAGTATTACAAAATTCAATTTTAAACGGAAGATTATTTGTATTTGATACTGCAAATTCTACAGAAGGAATTTCTTTAAGTATGCTTCAATCTGAAACTGATGTCGAATATGTTCTTGATACATCCGATGACGCGGAGGCACAAAGTAAATATGAATATGAATCAGCCAGAATTTCAAGGCAAGATAACCAATTAGATTTAGAATTACAACAGCTTGAAACACAACATGAAGCAATAATGAAAGAATACGATTCTATAAAAGAAGTAATTAGCAGCAATGTAGATAGAACATTTAGTTTATTTTCTGATGGTTAGATATAAATAAAAAAGGACAAATTTCGGGTTTGTCCTTTTTTATGAATAATTCATTATCGTTAAACATTAAAGGAATATTTTACATAAATTTTTCGTTCATTATAAAAATAAAACCTATACAATAATTATAGATAAACGGGTACAAATCTAATATGCCGATATTTAGAGGTTTTGAAAAAAATGTAAAAATTTTTCTTTAAAATACCTTTATTTGCATACACGCAATTTTAATGGTCAAAAATTAACTAAAATTTCTTGTATGCAAGATAAAGAACTGATTAAACTCGGAAAAAGGATAGAAGAATTACGAGAAAAAGCAGGATTATCAATGAGTGCATTAAGTTTTAGAAATGGTATAGAGCTATCAACTTTAAGCAAAATAGAAAAAGCTCAAGTTGAAGCGAAATACAAAACTCTTTTAAAGATTGCAGCAGCACTTAATATGACGCTTTCTGAACTGGTAGATTTTGAATAATCTCTAATTCGATTTTCCTCAAATAATTAATAAATTTGAGCCATACGAGGGATATGGCATTTTGTGGTGAAATTTGGGGTAATATAATATCTGTCCTGCTAAAAAACTTGTTTCAGTAGGACAGATGGTTGTAAATTTATATGGTATACAAATGAAGATTTGCGTAATTAAACTATTTTATAAGACAAAGTCCGTAGGTTGGGTTTTAACCCAACATCAAAGATTAGGGAACACAAAATGAAATTAAAAACAGCAGCATAAAATGAATTATAGAAGAGCATATATAGAAAATTCAAAAATATTTATAACAATGGTTACAAGTAAAAGGCGACCGATATTAATAGAAAATATTGATATATTACGAGAATCAGTTAAACAAATAACAAACAAAATTAAATTCACAATAGAAGCAATTGTTATATTACCAGACCACATTCATATGATAATTGAACAAAAAGAGACAAAAAAATATCCGGAAATAATAAAAAGAATAAAAACATATTTTTCAAGAAATATTGATGAAACAAAGTTAGAAGATTATGAATTAACAATAAGCAGAATAGACAAGAAAGAAAAGGACATTTGGCAAAGAAGATATTGGGAACACAGTATTACCGATGAAGAAGATTTAAGGAAATACATAGATTACATACATTACAATCCAATAAAACACGGTTATGTAAAACAGGCAAAAGAATTGGAATATTCAACATTCAAAAAATATGTACAACAAGGATTATATGATGAAAATTGGTGTGATTTTACAGACGATATGAAAGAAACAATATATGAATAATAATGAAAATACTAATTATAATCAAAATACAGATAAAGTTGTTGGGTTAAAACCCAACCTACGAGCTTTTGTTGTTGTATGAAACATGAAGAGACAAATAGGAAATTTATAATGAGTGATGAGAATAAGAATAAAGAAAATATAAAACAACAAAACCAAAATAAAAAAAAATTGTGTAAAAAGATGTTTTATTTAAACAAAAAACACAAGTTATTATTTATATTTATATTATTCCTAATAATATGTTTTTTATTTTATTTTAATAATACAAAGAAAAATAATGCTATAAATAATAGTGATTGTTTTATACATAAAAAAATATCAAGAATGAACATATCTCGTTCATCTCCTTTTTTAATCAAATTAAAAAATGGGAAAATCCTTATATTCGGAGGAGAAGATATTATAAAATATAAATATAATTATACTTATCCGGAATTATTTAATCCAAAAACAAAAAAATATAAAAAATTGAAAGAGCTTAATTATCAATTAGATGTTACATACTATGAATTTAAAAATGGTAATTTACTATTTTTTAGTGATAATAAAATAATATTATATAATTTAAAAGAAGAAAAATTTTATGAATATGCTGATTCTATTCCGGAGTTAGTAAACACCAAAAGAAAAGCTTGTTTTAGAACTTTTTTACCTCAAATTATCCCTTATTCTGATGAGTATATTTATATTTCAACATTTGGGACAAAATCTGATGGTTATCCCGCTATTACAAGAGAAGGTATTTTGGATAATAAAGAAAATTTAGAATGGATAATAAAATATAATTTGAATACAAAAAAATATGTAAAAATAAAACCACCAAATGTAAATTTAAGTTTTATAGGTTCAATTGTTATAAGTAATAAAGAACTTTTGTGTATTTCATCAATAGAAAATGAAATATATATATATAATGTAGAAAAAAATAAATTTGAAAAAAAAGGAAAACTTCCTATTAATGATTATTTTTTTGGTTTAAGTAAAATAGGTAATGATACAATTTGTGCACTACCATATAGCAATAATTTTTTTCAATTTATTGATTTGAATACATATAAAGTAAAAACAAATCAATCAAAACACTTTCTTACAAAATATACTGGAAATGAATGGGCAGCAACAAATGATTTTATTTTATTTCATTGGGGAAATGCATTTAACAAAAATGCAACTAAATTTGGTATATTTTGGGAAAAACCAAGTGGAAGTATTATTAGTTTAGACAATAACACTTTTTTACGTGTGGGTGATTTCTATCACCTTACAAGCCCTTCTACTTATAGTGAAATAGTACAACTAAAAGAAAAGAGAAAATTATGATTAAAACAACTGAAACTTCTGAATCTATGTCATATTATAAAAAAGATAATGATGTATATTCTTTTGCTAATTATGAAATGATTACAACAGATCAAAATTTATTCTTAAATGATGGATTTAGTTATTTGAATTTGGACTATAGTCCGTAGGTTGGGTTTTAACCCAACATCAATAAGATTGGAACACAAAGCAAAATTACAAACAGCAGCATAAAATGAATTTATAAATAATTTTTAGAAGAGAATAATGAACAACGAGAATAAGAATAATAATGAAAATATAGAACAAGAAATAGAAAATAAAAGTTGGTGGAGAGAAATTGTTTGGTTAAAACCCAACCTACATACTTGAAGTTTAATGATTAAAATGGCATTTAGGTAAATAAATATTAAGAAATGAACAATTAGAAATATATAAAGCATACTCTTGCAAGCAATTTGATTAAAATGCAATGTAAAAATTTGTAACACTTATAGTTGTTTTGTAACATTAAAGTCCACATTCTTATATATCAATGTCAGTATGCGTTTGACGATTATAGCTTAGCCAAAAGTATTAGTTTTAAGAAATTAGACAAATATGGTTGTAATTCAATATGGATATGAATTACAACCATAAAAATAGAACTTGTAAACTTAGCCAAATGGCTAAGTTTACAATAATAAGTGAATAATAGTAAAATTAATCATTGAAGTGATGATAAAAGTAGAAAAAGAAGATTTTGATCAGAAAGAATCAAAATAGGGAAATGTGGATACATTTCAATACAAACAACGCAACATAGGTCATTCTGTGCTGCTTTTTGTTGTTGTATGGATTAAGAAAAACTAAATAGAGAAATTATAATGAGTGATGAGAATAATAAAAATAAACAGAATATAGAACAAGAGAAAGAAAATAAAAAAAGTTGCTGGAAAGACATTTTTTTTAAAGCAAGCCCAAAGACTAAGAACTCCATACTTCGAAAAAATTTAATTATTATCCTATTTTGTATTTTTTGTCTAACGATTATAGTTAATATAAGTATATCTAATTCAAAAATACGGATACAAAATATACCCAATATTTATCAAGAAATCTTAAAATTATCTGATATTCAAAAAAATGATATGTTTTTATTGTTTGATAAAAGAACCGGCGCAAATACAAAAAACTATAGCAAATCTTTAGAAAACTTTGTAGAGTCCCAATGTATAAGCAAAAATACAAACTGGCCTTTTGTATATAAAATTTCAAAAAATGATTTTTTAATATGTGACAAAGAAAATCCAGAATTGAAAGGAAGTTGTTTTCATTATAAAAAAAAAGAAAATATAGTACAAAAAATATATAATTATACTATTTCTAATAGTAGTATAGTTTCTAAATTAAATGAAGATATAACTTTAATATGGGACAGAAACAATAAAAGTCTTTATGAGTATTCAAAAAAGGATGATTCCTTAAAAGAAAAACATAATTTATTAAATGAATGCTTTAATGAAACAACTTATTTTTTTAATTGTTTTGATGGTAAAACTATATTTACATTAAATAAAGATAATAATTATTGTTGGATTAACTACAAAGATAATAAATTATTAAAATATAGCGAAATAAACAAAACTCATTTCAGTGTAATAGCTAATAATGATAATGTTTATCTAATAGGCGGAACTTATGATTTAAATGGAGTTTATTATCGAATAGACAATGAAATTATTGAATGCAATAAAGATTCTAAAGACTGTATTTTAAAAGGACACCTAAACAAAAATCGTTCAGACAGTAATGTTCTCCTAATAGACGACAAAAAATTATTAATTATTGGTGGAGAAGAAACTCATAATGTATTTACAAACTCAGTTCCTAAAAAATTAAATTTTGAAATATATTATACAAATGATAATATCGCAAAAAAATTTAAAACGAAATTACCTTATAAACATGATTTTATAATTTTTGAAAATGAGAATAAATATTTTCTATTTTTTGAAGAACATAATAATAAAAAACAAATGTATTATATACAAACTATTAATATATAGGAGGATTATATGAATTTACGTTATGATGACATATTTTATGCAAAATTTCTTTGTAGTCCAGAACAATTTTTAAATATCTGGAAAAGTGACAAAGATCTAAAACGAATAGGGGCTAATAATGAAGGCTTTGACGCTGAAGTATTTATTAATAAAACAGATAAGGTTGTTATTATTGATTTTAAAGGTTTAAATGATATTTTGAACACTGATAGATCTACAATTATAAGTCTTATATCAAAAAAAGAACCGAATCAGCTTCAATATGCCGATAACTTGGTTAAAGAAGTACTAGAAAAATATGATGGATATACAATTAATATTGCTGGTGGTTCATTGGGTGGTGCATTAGCCCAAATTGTTGGTTCAAAATATAACATTCCAACAATTACATTTAATGCGCCTGGAGTTGATTATATAAGAAATATTACATCTACAGAATATAATACAAAATGTGTTAAGAATTATATACTTATGAATGATCCAATTGGATGTTTAAATAATGAGCACATAGGAGATACTTTTTATCATTATCCTGTTCCTTTAAATGAAGGTCAAAGTTGGGAATTATTACATGGTAAATATGCTGATTTGTATTCAGATATGCAGGAAATGAAAAAATTTCCTACTATAAAAGAATGGGATGATAAATATGCAGCAGCTTTAGTAAAATACGATATTAATTTTTCAAATAAAGATACTACAACTAATCCATTATTACAACTAATTTTAGAACATGTTATTGGTGATAATATCAAAGGTATAACACCAAGTGATTTAGAAGAAGCCATTGATATAGTTCGTAAATATTATAAAGAACCACCCTTGCGATTAACTTATAAAACAGAAGATGGATTATATATTATTGATTCAAAAGAAAACAGTCAAAATTTAAATGGGGAAGATAATAATTCGGATACAAAAGGTAACGATATTATATGGGGAAATAGTGGCAGTGATTCAATTAATGGTCTATCTGGTAATGATGTATTAATCGGAGGAGAAGGTAATGATACAATATATGGTGGTGCTAATAATGATGTATTAATCGCAGGGGAGATTGACGTTCCAATTGCAACACTAAAAAAATTAATTAATCATAGAAGTGAAATTACATCTGTAATTCAATATCAAACAAATGATGGCGGAGAAAATAAATTATACGGTGGTGAAGGTGATGACCTGTTAATCGGAGACAAAGGTAATGATACATTAATTGCAGGAAGTGGCGATGATTATATCTATGGCGGAGATGGACATGACACACTATGTAATTATGAAGATTCTGCATATTTAGACGGTGGAAAAGGATATGACAGATATGAATTAGGTTCAGGAACAACTAATACAATAAATGATACTGATAAACTTGGCGGTGTATTTCATGATAATAATGAGTTAAACGGTGCCGATGAATATTCTTATAAAGGGAAAAATACTTGGGTAAAAAATGGATACAGATATGTATTGGATGAATATAAACATGAACTATACATATATAAAGCTTGTGACAAAGGTTATACGAAAATAAAAAACTTTTTTAATGGTGATTTGAATATATTATTAATAAAACCACAAGATAAAGAAGATCCCGGACATGCAGATGATACTATGAGCGAACCAATAGTCTTTGATTTAAATGGTGATGGAATTAGAACAACAAAAGTTTATCAAGGAATGTATCTAGATTATAACAATGATGGCTTTGCGGAAAGACTTGCATGGGCTGATTATAATGATGGTGTTTTAGTTGTTGATTTAGATAATAATGGGAAAATTGATAATGGCAGTGAAATTGTAACAGCTTTAACACTTGAATTATTCGATTCAAATAATGATGGCATTATCAATGCAGAAGATATAAATTATGACAACTTAAAAATATTGCAAGTAGATGGAACTATTTTGAGTTTACAAGAAGTAGGTATTGAATCAATAAATACTGCTGTAACACAAACAGATTACACAGATGAAAATGGAAACTATTGTTTTGGAGAAGGCACATTTACAAAAACAGATGGAAGCACATATGGCTTTTCTGAATACTATTTTGTGACAGATTTTTCTGATACAAAAGAAGTTGATTTATTGGAAGAGACACAAGCTGTATCTGAATTACCTGATGTTCGAGGATGTGGTAAGTTGCGTTCTTTGCATCAAGCAATGCTTCGAGATGAAGTATTAAAAGGTTTAATTGAAGAATTTATTGCGGAAGATAATGATAATCAAAGACTTGATTCACTTGATAGAATTTTAATTCAATGGGCAGGCTGTACTGATGTTGAAACTGATTCAAGAGGCAATTTTGTTAATGCACAACATCTTGCTTTATGGGAAGCAGTAAAAGGTACAGATTTTATTTCGAAAAATGAAAATGAAGAAAATCCAAATAATCCAAATAAAGAAGCTTCTGATTTAATAGAAAGTGAATATGAAGAGATAAAAGTAGAACTATATGCACAATTAATGCAACAAAGTCATTTAGGATATTATCATTCGTTAATAACAGAATCGACCGGAGGAAAATATGATTTATCAGCATTAGTAGCCGCATTAGAAGATGCTATATCACAAAATGAAGAAGACGGAAAAGCATTAGTAGTACAAGTATCTGCAATGTTAAAGGGATTAAAAATTGTTGAAATTTCTAACTTCTTTGACCCATTTGATGATGATTGTTTCTACACTAAATTTACAGCAAATGATCGTGAACTAAAATGGCAAATAGATAAAATTGGCAAAATTTTAACAGAACCTACGATATCTCCAACAGGAGAAGATTTTGGAAATTCTGCTTCAAATGCAATGAGAGATACAGATGAAACAATAGCTCATACATATCATTCTTTTGATGGTGAAGATGTCTTATATGGTGGAACAAATAATGATTATTTTGCCGGATGTAATGGTCACGATATAGTTGATGGTGGAGACGGAGATGATCACGTACTTGGAAATGGTGGCGAAGACTGGATATTTGGTGGAAATGGTAATGATACACTATTAGGTGGTTCAGGCAATGATATTTTATTTGGCGGAGACGGTGATGATGTAATTTATCCTGATTTAGAAGGCGAAGTAGAAGAAGAAAATAGGGCATATGGTTTAGGTCATGATACAATACGCGGTGGAAAAGGCAATGATACTATTTATAGTATGCTTGGTGATGATACCTATATTTTCAATCGTGGAGATGGTCATGACACTGTATTTGAATATCAAGGTGTTGACACATTCTACTTTGGAAAAGATATTACTTGGGATGACCTTATCTTTGAACAAGTTGATAATGATATGGTCATTAAAATACAAAATACAGATGACCAAATAACAGTCAAAGACTGGTTCTTAGCAGATGAAGACGGTATTTACAGATATGACAATCATAAAATAGAAATATTTGAATTTGCAGATGGTTCTAAACACTACAAGGATGAAATCACTGTTGGTGACAATACTGAATCTATTGTATATAAGATGGATGAAATTGGAGACAACATTGAAGTTGCAGGTGGATATAAAACAACTATAGACCTAAAAACTGGTTGGAATGATATTCTTATAGGGAAAAATAGCGATGATACTTACATTATCTATAGGTCAGAAATAAGAGGACTAATAGAAGATCATTGTGGTAATAACACTATCAAATTTGGTGAAGATGTTCAATTAGCACAAACTTTCTTTGCTTGTAATGAAGACGGGTATGAGGTTTGGAATGAATATGTTGACAATAATATAAAGATTAAAGGTAATATTAATAATTTTAAATTTGAATTTGCTGACGGTACAGTTGTAACTGATATCTCCAAACTTTTAAAACGAGATATTTCATATACTGATTACATCATGCACGAAAATTTAGAAGAGCTAAGACTTTTAGGCAACGATAGTTTAACGGTTATTGATAATAATAGAGATAGTAGTATTATAACAAATAGTGGTGATACAACTATTGATTTTGGTCAATCTCATACATATGTTCAAAGTATAAATGGCGGTAATGATACATATATCTATAATTTAGGTGACTGTGATAAATATATTTCAGATTTTGGTGGAAAAGATACAATAAAATTCGGTGAAGGTATTACTACTGAAAATATTCATTTCTTAAGAAATCTGGAAACAAATGAACTTGAAATATGGTTCGACCTTGATTATGACAATAATGATAGATTAACAATAGAAAACTTCTTTGGTAGTGAAACAAATAAAATTGAATATTTTGAATTTGCAGACGGAAGTATAATTGATAATATTGAAGAATACATTAGAGCTTGGGGTTCAAAACATAATGAAGATTTGGAAATTCCTGAAAATATACAAGAAGCCCATTTACGTGGAGAAGGTCATATAACTGCAATAGGTAATGATAATGATAACTGGATAGGTGGAAACTTCGGAGATAACTCATTTATTGGTGGAAAAGGTAATGATTATTATTGGGATGATTGTAAAACAAACGAAAGATATTATTACAATTTAGGTGATGGAGACGACCATATAGATGATATTGGCGGTATTGATGTAATTATCTTTGGTGAAGGTATAACTAGAAATAATATTCTATTCTTCAAAGATGAAGAAAATGGCGGACTTGTTATTAATTTTGATGGATATGAAGGTTCAATATATATTCAGGATTACTTTAATGACGATGAAAGAAAGATAGAGCTGTTTAAATTTGCAGATGGAAGCATTATAGATAACATTACTATTAGCGAAATTATTTCTGAAGGTAATTATAATGGTAGTATTGTAATGGATGAAGACCAAGAAAATGCAGAACTACAAGGTGATAGTGATGCGTATGTTTTAGGTAATAAAAACGATAACCACATAACAGGTAATGCAGGAAATAACACTTATGCCCTAGGCGGTGGAGATGATACTGTTGCTGATACTCAAGGCGGAGATGATACTTATCATTACAACCTAAATAACGGTCACGATGTTATTACAGACATTGGCGGTTTTGATACAGTTAAATTCGGAAGAGATATTTATCCTGATAATTTGAGATTTGAACAGGTTGAACATAATCTTGTTATTTCATTTAAAGATGAAAATAGAGACGGAAGTCTTACAATTAATGATTATTTCTTAAATGATAATAATAAAATTGAACAGTTTGTATTTGATGACGGAACTATATTCAATGACATCACAGATATGCTTACAGGCATTGCTGTATTTGAAGACCATACAATGGCTGAAGATATAAATATTGAAGTTGTAAGAATGGGCGGCGAATCAAATATTACAGTTGTTGGTAATTCTCAAGACAATGTAATAGTTGGTAATATTGGAGATAATACATTTGAAGGTAAAGGCGGTAACGATTTATTAATTGACCACGCAGGCGGTAACGATACATATATCTATAACATTGGTGACGGTAATGATACAATCGATGATATTGGCGGTATTGATACTATTAAATTCGGACCGGATGTAACTCTTGAAAACTTAGCATTTATGCAGACTGAATCAGATTTGAATATTTGGTTTATGGGGATAGATGACCAAGGTTTATGTATAAAAGATTTCTTTAGTGATGAAGCAAAGAAAATTGAACGTTTTGAACTTGCCGATGGAACTGTAATTACTGATATTTCAAACTATATTACGGCAATAGCATCTGAAGATGATGTTACATTACCTGACGGAGTTTCTCAAATCCACTTACAAGGTGATAGAAATACAACTGCAACAGGTAATGACCTAGATAACTGGATTGGCGGTAATGACGGCGACAACACAATGATAGGCGGCAAAGGTAATGATTACTTCTATGATGACAGAAATACAAATGAAACTTATGTCTACAATTTAGGTGACGGTTTTGATTGTATTGATGACTGGGGCGGTTATGATGTAATTAGATTTGGTGAAGGTATAGCACCTAATAATCTTGTTTTAATGAGAAATGAAGGAGATTTATTAATACAATTCAGAGATGATAACGGAGAGTATGTTGAAGGCGAAATCCGTATTAATTCATACTTCTATGATGATAATAAACGTATTGAAAAACTCGAATTTACAGATGGAAGCTCAATCGTAGATATTGATAATAGAATAACTGTTATATGCAGTGAAAATAACATTGCACTTCCAAACGGATACAAAGAAGCTCATTTATGGGGTGAATCAGATGCATCAGTAACAGGTAATGATGAAGATAATCAATTAAACGGTAACTCAGGAAATAACCGATTTGAAGGTAAAAAAGGCAATGACAATTACTGGGATGATCAAGGCGGAGATGATACTTTTGTCTACAATTTAGGTGACGGTTACGATAATATAGCAAACATCGGCGGTTATGACACTATCCAATTCAGTGCAGGTATTACAGAAAATATGCTTCGCTTCGAAAGATGCGACAACGGCGACCTTGAAATCTTTATTGATGCAGATACCGAAGAAAATTGCGGAAGCATTAGAATTCAAAATTACTTCAATGATGACGAATGGAAAATTGAAAAGGTTGTTCTTGCTGATGGTACAGAAATTACAGACTTAAATGCACGTGCAGGAGTTATAGAAGTTGATTCTGACTATACAATGTCTGAAGATAGTAATATTAACTATGTAGTTGTTAAAGGTGAAAACGATGTAAATATTACAGGTAACTCTCAAGATAATAATATCAACGGCAATGCAGCTAATAACATTTACGACTTAAAAGGCGGCAATGATTATGTCTATGACCCTGATGGTAACGATTCATATATCTATAATCTTGGCGATGGAAATCTTACTATCCACGATGAAAACGGTTATGACAAAATCAAGATCGGTGAAGGTATTGCACCTGAAGATTTAACATTCTTAGTTGATGATTATAACAATATCCATATCAATTTTATTGATAAAGAAGGCGATATTATGATTATTAATCAAAACGGTGATATTAATAATCAAATTGAAGAAATTGAATTTGCTGACGGAACTGTTATAAATGATATTAATTCAAGAATAACAAGAATAGGCTCTGAATTCCACGACATCGATTTACCTGACGGATATACAGAAGCTAACTTGTGGGGCGAACAAGATCTGAATGCAACAGGTAATAATAATGATAACTTCTTAGGTGGAAATGCAGGCAATAACACCTTCAACGGCAGAGGCGGAGATGATAATATTTATGACCCTGACGGTAATGATACCTATATCTACAACTTAGGTGACGGTCATGACTTCTACCACGATGAAGGTGGATATGACACATTACAGCTTGGAGAAGGCATCACTCAAGATATGATAAAAATGGAAAGACGTGATGATAATGCTCTTGTTATTTCATTTGAAGGAAATGAAGGAAGTATTACGGTTTGGGAACACTTCCAACATGAACACAAGCAGTTTGAAAGAATTGTTCTTGCTGACGGAACTGAAATTACCGACTTCTCTTCATTTATCAATTGCAATGATGAACCGGAACCTGATGCGCCGATAGATGAAAATGAACCTGACTTACAAATGAATGATGATTTTGATGTAAACTTATTAATACAAGAAATCAATTCATACGCACCTGATAAAGATGTTGTAATGACAGGTATCGAAAACCAAAATAATGAGGACTTATTACTTGTAATGGGTACTTAGTGATATTTTCTGAGAGGAAGATACTTTAAAATGCTATAAATTAATTAATTAATTAAATGACAAAAAACTTCCTCTCTTTTCCTTTTATATTCGGAGCATAATGCTTCGGGAGAGGAAGAGCCTATTAAAAAATTCTCAATTAATAGAAACAACTTCTTCCTCTCTTTTCCTCAAGCGTACAATGCAAAGAGCTTCAATGCTCGATGGGAGGAAGAGCCTAATTAAATACTCAAAATATTAGACATAAAAATCTTCCTCCCTTTTCCTTAAAACAGATAAACAGAGACAGAGTTATGGAATATATAGTTAAGAAAGTGAAAGACAGATAATAATGAAAAGACTTATTCTAATTGCATTTTCATTATTAATAACAAATTGTGCTTATTCAAAAACAATCAGTTGGGAAGAAACATTAAATCAGATAAAAGAAAATTCGTATGAACTTCAAATTTCGCAAGTTGATATTGGTATATCTAAAACACAAATTATGAACGCAAGAAGTGCGTATTTTCCTACACTTGGAATTTATGCATATAACGAATACAACAAAAATTTAGATAACGAAAATCATCAAACAACATATATCGGCAACGAAATTATATATGGTGATAATATCTATCAAAATGCAGTTTCATTAGGTTTAAATTATAACCTGTGGGACTTCGGCATAAAAGGTGACAATTTAAAAATAGCTAAAAATGACAATATTTCTAAAAAGGCTACTTATTATAAATCCTTGAGAGATTTGGAACTTAGTGCAGTTGAACTTTATGCTAAAGCATTAACGCAGTACAAGGAAATACTTGTTAAAACAGAAATTCTTGAAATTCAAAAAGAGTTATATTCCATAAAATCAAGATTAAATGAATCAGGGCGAACAGACAAAACAAAAGCAGTATCTGAGAATATAAAAGTTGTGGAACTTGAAAATTATCTTGATAAATTAAAAAATGAATATTCAAAAACATTAAAAGATTTAGCTTTTTATTCAAGGCAGGAATACAATGAAGATGATACTTTAGCCGATTTTAACATTGAAGAAGACGGCTTTGTTCCTGTAAATAATGTTTTAAAAGCAGGAGTTGAACAAAATGAATTGTTAAATTTAGAACAATCTCCCGAATATAAAATTTATGATGCCGAGATTGAAAAGAAAAACAGAGAACTGTTAATTGCAAAGAAGAAAAATCTTCCGCAATTCACTTTTTCAACTAATTATTATTTGTATGGCAGCGATAATTCAAGTTACTCACACTCATACGACAACTTCGGTCAAAGAGGATTAAAATTCAGAATAACAACTTATTTACCTATTTTTGACGGACTAAAGAATAAAAGTGAAAGAGATAAAATTAAACTTGAAATAAAAAAATTAAAAATAGAAAAAGAACAAAAACTTGCTGATTTAACACGCACATTTGAAAAAATCAGTAGTGATGCATCGTATTCAAAAAGGCAGCTTGAAAATAATAAAAAGATGCTTGATTTGGTTGTTTCAAATATTTCTATGCTTGATAGATTAGATGAAAATAAACTGATAGATAAAGAATCATATCTAAACGAAAAAATAAAATTATTAAATCAAAAATTGGATGTTCAATCCTCTCAAATTAACGACTATATGGCTTCATATAAAGCAGGAATAATTAATAAATACGAAAATGAAATAGGAAATATATAATGCAAACAGGCTTACAATGCTTAGATGTTATAGCAAAAATTAATCAAATTGATGTTGATATCAGAAAAATAATAAAAGAATATGCAATATCTCAAGAAGAATTAAAAAAAGAAGAACTTGTAAGAATTTGTAAAAATTCAGATTTTAAAGCAAAGATAAAGACTTTAACACCGACAGAGATTGATGGTAAATATCCGTTACCTGCCATTATTATTCAAAAAGACGAAGCATACAGCTGTCTTTTAAAAATCAATTCTAATGATGAAAAGGTTCTTGTATTTAATCCTCTTGAAAAACAGCCAAAGGAAATCACATTTGATGAACTTAATGAACTTTGCGGAAATGAATTTATTATTCTTTCGCATAAAATGTTTAATTCTCAAATTAAATTCGGTTTTGAGTGGTTCTTTGCTGAGATTATGACATATAAGCAGGTTATTTTAGAGGTTCTGCTAGGTTCATTTATTGTGCAGTTGTTCGGACTTGTAACTCCGTTATTTACACAGGTTATACTTGATAAGGTTATTGTTCATAGAGCACTTACAACTCTTGATGTACTAGCATTCGGCTTTGTTGCCGTTATGATTTTTGAATTTGTCTTAAATATGTCAAGAAAATATATTTTTGTACATACTGCAAGCAAAATAGACTCAAAACTCGGAGCAAAATTATTCAGACATTTATTTGCACTTCCTTTTACATATTTTGAAAGCCGCAAAGTAGGTAATATTATTGCAAGGGTTAGAGAATTAGACCAAATACGAGATTTTATTACAAATAAATCCGTTTCTGTTATTATAGATTTATTTTTCTCTGTAGTATTTGTTGTAATGATGCTTTTATACAGCGTAAAATTAACCTTTGTAGTGCTTGGTTTTGTTGCACTAATTGCAATTTTATACCTGCTTGTTACTCCTGAACTCAGAAAACGACTTGAAAATAAATTCCGAATGGGAGCACAATCAAATTCATATTTAGTTGAATCCGTAACAGGTATTCAAACAGTTAAGTCACTTGCAATTGAAGGTTCAATGCAAAAGAAATGGGAAGATTATCTCGGTAATTATGTAAAATCAGGTTTTCAATTATCTAATATGGGGAATATTTCAGGTGCGATTGCAGGAATGTTTCAAAAAGCAATGACTATCACTATTTTGTATTTAGGGGTAAAACTTGTTATTGAAAATAAATTAACAATAGGTCAATTAATAGCTTTTCAAATGTTTGCAAACCAATTTACAGCACCGGTTTTAAGACTCGTTAATTTATGGAATGAACTTCAGCAGGCATTATTGGGTATAGATAGATTAGGCGACATTTTAAATACACCTGTTGAAGTGCAGTCCTCAAAAGCAATTACCCTGCCATCTGTTGCCGGTAATGTAAAATTTGACAATGTTTCTTTTAAATACAATATGAATTCACCTTATGTCATAAATTCGTTATCATTAGAAATTAAGCAGGGTATGAGTATCGGTTTAGTAGGCAGAAGCGGCTCAGGTAAAAGTACAATTACAAAATTAATTCAAAGATTATACATCGCAAATGAAGGTGCTATATATATCGATGGTGTTGATATAAAACAAATGAATCCTGCGTGGTTAAGGCAGAATATCGGTGTTGTTCTGCAAGAAAACTATTTATTTTCAGGAACTATAAGAGATAATATTTCACTTCCAATGCAAAATGCACCGATTGAATTAATTATTAATATGGCAAAAATTGCAGGAGCAGATGAATTTATAGCTCAATTACCTGAAGGTTATGAAACAATGGTTGGAGAACGTGGTTCAACACTATCAGGCGGTCAAAAACAAAGAATTGCAATAGCAAGAGCTTTGATTACAAATCCTAAGATTTTAATTATGGATGAAGCAACATCTGCTTTAGATTATGAATCAGAAAGCATAATTATGCGGAATATGAAAGAAATAACAAAAGGCAGAACAACATTTATCATTGCCCATAGGCTTTCAACCGTTAGAAACTGCGATTTAATTGTTGTTATGGACAAAGGCAAAATTGTTGAAATGGGATCGCATAATCAATTAATGGCCCAAAACGGATATTACAGATTTTTAAACGACCAACAGAACGCACAGGTGTAAAATGAATATATTTGAAAAAATACAAGATAAAACAAATGAAATAATAAAAAATGCAATAAATATGGATGACAGCCACGAGTTTAAACCTGTCCTGTCAGAAATTGAAGATTCCCCGGTAAGCCCTTTAGGCAGATTTACATTTTGGATTATTGTTTCAATAATGATAATTACCGTTTTATGGCTGACATTGGGCAAGGTTGATATTGTCGTAAGTGCAAGAGGTATTGTCATTCCTGATGGGGAAGCCAAAATAATTCAGCCGTTAGATACAGGTGTTATCTCAAAAATTCTTGTAAAAGAGGGTGATTTTGTAAAAGAAGGACAACCTTTAATGGAAATTGACCCTGCAACAACAGAACCCGAACTAGAATCAGTACAGAAAAACTTAGAAGATACTCTTTTAGAAATTAAAAGGTTAAATGCGACAGCTGATGGTACAACTTTTAATACATCAAATGAAACAACAGAAACCACTTTAATTCAGCAAAATTTATACAATGCAAGTATGGCTGCTAAGGAAAATCAAATATCAGTAAAACGATTGCAATTAGCACAAACAAATGAAGAATTAAAAGCTGCTATGGCAGAACGTGCAACAAAGCAGCAGATTTTAGGAAGCACAAAAGATAAAGAACAAAGAATGAAAAATGTTCTTGATGTTATTGCTTATGATGATTATCAGGATGTTATAAACCAAGTAAAAACACTTCAAACAGATATTATCAAATTAAATCATCAAATCAATGAATTAAATTCTAAAAAAGGACAGACTTTAAAAGAAATAAGTGCTATTGAAAATGAATTTAAAGCTAATAATCTTGAAAAACTTGCTGATAAAACAAAAACTGCAAATGAGTTAAAATCGAATGCTGACCAAATAATATTCAGAAATTCAAAACAAACAATAACAGCACCTTGTGATGGTTATGTAGATAAATTATTTATACATACAATAGGCGGAGTTGTAACTCCTGCACAGCAATTGTTTGCATTAACTCCTGTTGATACACCTTTGGAAATAAAAGCAACTGTTTTAAATCAAGATATCGGGTTTGTAAAAGAGGGAATGCCTGTAAGTGTAAAAATAGATACATTTAGCTTCCAAAAGTATGGAATGATTGAAGGAGAGGTAAAAACGGTATCTAAAAACAGTATTGAAGATGAAAAACTCGGACCGGTTTATGAGGTTTATATAACACCTTTGACTCATACATTAAAAGTTGAAGGTAAAGATGAAAATATACGAACAGGTATGAGCTTAACTGCTGAAATAAATGTAGGTAAACGCAGAATAATAGAATTCTTCATATATCCATTAATTAAATATTTGGATGAAGGTATGAGTGTGAGATAGAAAAATAGTTCTATTTTGTATTAAATCCTATTGTATTAGGTTTTGTTCTATCCATTAACAATGCCAATGCACTATAAATTTTTTGCATATCTTCTGTATTTTCATTGCAATGATTTATAAAATATCTTTCTAATTCTGTTAATCTTTCTGAAAGCTCTTTGTTTTCAATAGCCCATTGACGCATTTTAACGAAGACTCTCATTATTTGTATATTCACATCAATAGCTCTTTTGCTTTTTAAGATACCTGATAACATTGCAACACCTTGTTCAGTAAAAGCATATGGCATTTTTCTTGTACCACCCCAACTTGAAGTCACATTTTGTGATATCAAATTATTAAATTCTTCTTTTGTTAGTTGGAACATAAAATCAGAGGGGAATCTATCTATATTTCTTTTTACTGCTTGGTTTAACACTCTTGTTTCGACTTCATATAATGCGGCTAAATCACTATCCAACATTACTTTATAGCCTCTAATGTTATATATTAATTTCTGTATTTGTACCAGTTCATGCATATCTAAATTTCCCATATCATTTTATATATTGTATTACGAATGGGAAATGAGTGCAAAATTATAATTTAAGTTTAATTATTCCAAATATTCAACAATAGCATTGATGATTTCTTTTTGGTCAGAATCTGAAAGATTAATATAAGGTCGAGCAGGGATTTTAACTTTTTTGTTTTTTCCTGCATAACTGCCTAATTGATGAATAGCTGCATAAGGTAGATTGGAACCGATAATTGCGGAGTTATCATCATAATAAGTAGTAACAGATGAAGCAAGATGACCGTTCAATTGAAGAATTTGTCCGGGATATTTTTTTACTTTTTTTCTGTATTTTTTTGTAGCTTCAGACCATTCTTGCCACTTTGGTCTGCCTTCTTCTTTGAAGTTTTCTTCAGTGGAAAAAGACAGAATACCTGCCAAATTTTTCATTAATGGTCTAAGGTTTTCTGTCTTTTTTGAGATATCAAGGAGTTTTTCTTGAATTAACTTATTATCTATTTTAAGCTCAATATGTTTATTTTCCATTGTAGAATATATCTTTTATTGAGTTTCATTCTCTCTCAATTTTTTTTGGATTTCGGGTTCAAGACTTGAAAACAAAATTTCATAAGATGTGCCGCCATTTACTTTAACCTCTCGTGAAATATACTTACTTTCATGTTTATTTATTTCTATTCTTAAAGAACGATTACTCTTTAAACCTTTTATTTCTGCTATTTTATTGATATTTATATATTCTTCTTTGTCTTGAATTTTTAACAGTTCAAAATCTTTGCACTTCATTTCGTTTTTCTTACCGTAAAAACTTCATTACGACAGTTTTTTCACAAGGACGGCGTTCGCTTTGCTCAGCCTTGTTAAAATTCGCCATCGTACACACACCATAACTCTGAATCGTAAAAATATGAATACCATTTCCGACCTTTGCGTCTGTTTCGTATCAAAAAAATATTACATGTATATAAATATGTATAAAAAACATAAAAAAATCAGACAAATTTTTATGTTTTTTCAAAATGGACATTGCCTAAAATAATCAAACTAACCGTAAATAATCAAATTGGTATTAGATACAGCCGTATTCTGTGTTTTGGACAAAAAATCATCAAACTACCGACCAGTAAAACGCAACTAACACAATGGTTTTAACGATAAAATCAAACTGACAGTTATAATCAAACTGGGTATTAAAATACATCAAAATCTCTGACACACTGCAACAACAACACACTACAATAATACTGTAAATGAACACTCAGTTTGATTATTCTTAACAGACAGTTTGATTATTTTCGGCAACTTTATATAAGACCCTTTAATGATTTAATATAATTATCTAAATCTTTTATAGTTTTTATTTCTTCATCAGTAACTAACTTCATATATCTATCAGTAACTTTATAAACAATATCTATTAAGTCATAATAATCTTTTAATTTTAATTGATGGGATTGTCCTTGATGTGATATTTGGGAACGTTTATTGTACAATTTGGGGAGCTTATCAAATATTTGGCTTCTTTGCTCAGGATTATCAGCTGCTAAAAAAGCAGAATATTCTCTTAATCTATATGTAACACTATAATCCATTATTCCTGATACCTTATTACTTAATAATGTTTCAAGTGCAATATTTAAAAAAGTGAATCTTTGTTGAAGATTATTTGTTCTCATTGACTGTCCTATCCAATCAATAGCAATTGAAAGTTTATGTTCTATTTCATTCAAGTTTTCATTATCAATGTATTTAAATAGTCGTTCATAATTTTTCTTCTCAAAAAATGATTGTGATAATTCATATAATGGATTTAATATTGAATCATTTTTAAAATTAGTTTTAATATCATTTTTTTTATTATTGGAAATTATATATGATATATTAATATTATTATCTTTATAAGAAATTTTATTATTTTCGTCACTTATGTTATGGCAACAATATAAAATTAAATTTATAAATTTTTCAATTTTATTGTAAAAAATAAATTCTGCTTTTTGGTGATTTATTGCATTAATGTTTTTATGAATTAAGTAACAATTTTGAAGCATTATATTAGGTTTTTCAAAGAAATCATTTGTTATCATATTATGAAAATGTCTATAATTATTCTGAAAATAAGCATAATCACAAATTATGTAATCGCCTAATTCAATTTTAATATTATTACTTTTAAGACATAAGCCATATAATTTTGTAATCATAGTAAAATTTTCAAGTGAAAGTTTTTCAAAATATTTTTCAATATTTTGTATATCATTGATTTTTATATTTTTAGAATTATATGAATCTAAAATCAAATCATTGAATTTTGATAAATAAATTCCATAATATATTTTATCAATTATTTTATTACTAAGATTTTGCCAACAATCTTGAACTAAACGATTATATTTTTCAATCATATCAAAATCATCAATATATAAACATTTTTCTTTATTTGTTATGTACATATAATGAGGATATTTTAGATAATTTGATAAATATTCATCTTCCGATAATTCTTTAAAGTGATTAATTACTTGCTTTAAATTTTCTTCTATATTTGTGTTACTCATATTTTAAGATATTTTTGCTCTATTTAATTTATAGCTAACATATTATTCAAATTTTTAACATAAAAATACGATTGAGGTGGAACAAAGTTTGGTTTCCTTTTATAAGGATCAATTGGTCTTTTATAATTTATATATTTTTTTATTTTAATTGCATATCCTTTATCTTTGTCTTTAAAATATTCAAAGAATGCTTGCTTATCAATTCCACTATTTTCTTCAAACATATTCCACAAATTTAAAGGTGATTCTTCAATAACATCTTCAATAATAATACGACCAACTATTTTCTTTGTTGGAGCGGATTCATAGACATATGCCGTTTTTACATCACTATTAAATATAATTTTTCTAAATTCATATAATTTAGAACCTTTATTTATTTCTTCAACATATTTTGGTTTAATTGATAATAAGACTTTCATCTATATTTCCTTGTATTATCTTTTTATATGTATTATGTTCTTTGATTTCTCTTATTGTTTGAATGGAACCTTTTATTATTTCCTGTGATAAAAGCGTATCATATTTAACTTCATTGTTAAAATTTAAATTATGCTTAAATAATATAACAACAGGTGCTTTGCTTCTTCCACATTTTTCTTTTATTTCGTTTATTGTATATACAGTCCTTCTTTTTATTAGTTTATATATTTCATCTGCATCATTTATATTATAATAAACTTTTTCTATTGTTCCAAGTGTTAATATTGATTGATAATCATTTGTTCTATAAAAAAGTACTATATCATTTTCTTTCATTGAAGCTACATTTGTATTACATATGTATGCTTTTTGTATTGAAAACCCTTCACTTGTATACTTTGTATCTTTTTTTATATTTAAATCAAGACTTAATTGAGAATATTGGCTATCTTCTTTTTTTTGCATATCTGGAAACAAACGTTCAAAAAATGCTGGTTTAATCGGTATTATATATTTTGAAACAAGCAAATTATCATAAAAACTAGGGAAATATTTTTGGTTATTATCTTTTACATTTTCTAGAGTTTTTATTATTGGACTTATACTTGGTTTTATTTCTTTATAAAAAACATCTTCATTGTTTTTTTTCTTTGTTAGGAAATAAAAACCATAAGTTTCAATTAATGATATTAATTTATCATTTTGTCCGGTAGTAAAATGAGTTAAATATAATTTTGTTTTATTTTTCAATTTCGCATATTCAAATGCCATTTTTAAAAGACGTTCACCAAGTTTTAGTCCTCTTGTTGATTCATCTACTTTAAACAAACATATTTTTAATACATCTTCTAAAATAATTTGTGGTTCGGAATCCAGTAATTCTTTGTCTTCCTCTTTCAAAACAAGTATTGCTTTTATTTTTCCCTTGTCATGCGAATTTTCGGAATAATATACATATACATCTCTCATTGTTTTACAAACGGATCTTTGCCACCAATCAGCGAAATCAGGATATTCATTTTTTAAAGTATCAAATATTGAATCATTTAAATCAATATTCCATCCATTATCTTTTTTAAAACATGAAAGTAATGTTTGATCCTGTAAAGGAATAAATTTAGAAAAATATAATATTGCTTCAGATATATTTAAAACTTTATCTTTTATGTTTAGATTTTGAGCTTTTAGTAATATCCCTTTATCTTCAGTTATTAATATATCCGTAGCATTTTTATAAACAGAATATATTAATGAATTATCAACTCGATCATTGTCTTTGTGCTCATTTCCAACGATATCTTTAAATCCTGTATCCTTTGAATAATCAGGATAATTCTCAATTTTACTGTACGTTGCAATTTTAGATAAACTTATATTTTTCCGTTTTTCATCTTTATCTCTATTAATATCCATAATTGATAAAGGATGAATAAAAATCTTATAATTTAAATCATTTATTATTCTATTTAATTCAATAAAATCAGCAGGTAAGATATTTGGATCTTCCCTTTTTATAATAATATTCGTATCAAATAGAATTCGTGTTGTTGCCATTTTTTTATTATAGCAAATCATGTAAAATATTTTAAATATGAGAATTTGAATTATAATAAAATAATGAAAAAGATTATATTTTCAATACTTTTATTTCTATCTATATTTAGTTCTGGTATGAGTGAAGAGCAAGTTCGATATAAAGTCATCAAAATCATTGATGGCGATACAATTTATGTGGATTTCAATAACAATGAAATACCTGAACAGAATGAAAAAGTAAGATTAAATGGCATTGATACATTTGAAACAAGACTAAGTGACGGTTTAAAGTGGCAGATGAATGAATATAATCTTACACAAGATGAAGCATTGGGTCTTGGATATTATGGTAAGGAGTTTGCTAAAAAAGAATTATTAAATAAATATGTAGTTGTTGAATATACAGCTGATAGAAAATTTGATAAGAATAATAGAAAGTTAATGTCTGTTTATTATGACTGTAAAAAAGGATATTGCAAGAATTATGAAGAAGAAGTTTTAAAAGCAGGATTAGCCGTTGTTTATAGAAAATCAAATATTGCAGATAAATTAAAACCACTTGAACAAATAAATAAAATAAAAGCCTATGCGAGAAAAACGCATAGGCTTCATCTTGTTATTTTAAATAAGAAAACGGGTAATTATCATCGTCCGACTTGTGAAGTTGCAAGAATCTTATCTGATTCAGAGTTAGTTAATCAACCAAAGTTCCGTTATAAAAAAAGTGGTTGCTGCTTTGATAGTGAAAATTCTGAAAAAAGAGCTGATTTTAAAAATAATTCAATTGAAATATATTTCTTAAATCCTACAAAAACATCAGCAGAAAAGGAAACAGGAGCTTTGGAAAAATTAATAAGTCTGATAAAATCAAGCAAAAAAAGAATTTATTTTGCTGTTTATGGAATTTCAAATAAATCAGTTGTTAATGCTCTTTTAAACAAAGTAAAATCAGGTATTGATGTTAAATGGGTAACAGATGTCAATAAGTATGGGAAGAATAATTATGAATATACAAATATTCTTCAAGAAAAACTTCCTTATTTTAAAACAGATGTAGCTGAAGATAATCTTAAATTTAATAAAATGCAAGAAGTTGAGTTTGTAATAAAAAATCAAAAAATAGATACTAAATTTGAAGATGCAGAAATAGAATATTTCACAGACCAATTAATGCATAATAAATTTTTTATATTCGACGATGATATTGTATCAACAGGAAGTGTGAATATAAGTAATACAGGACTCGGAAATGGTTATATTAATGCTAATGATTTCTTAGTAATTAAATCGCCTAAAATAAATAAAATATATGAACAAGAATTTAATCAAATGTATAATGGGAACTTTCATAGGAATAAATTTTTAATTGAAAATAAAAAGAATATAAGAATAGATGATAATACTACTATTTCTGTATATTTTGCCCCTATGGATAACAATTTTATGCAGGATGTTATAAAAATAATAAATACAAGCAATAAATTTATATATGTTCCTATATTCTTTTTAACTGATAAAAATATCTCTCAAGCGTTAATTAATGCAAAAGAGAGAGGCGTTGATGTGAAGATAATACTTGATGCGGCAGCTGCAATGAGTAAATATTCAAAACATAAAATACTAAGAATCGCAGGTATTCCATTAAAAATTGAAAACTGGCCGGGGAAAATGCATATGAAATGTCTTATAACAGAAAGGTATGTTGTTACAGGAAGTTTAAACTGGACAAATAGGGCTCAATATTTTAATGATGAAAATTCATTAATAATAGAGAGTCCGGAGATTGCAAATGCTTATAAAAAACATTTCTTAAACTTGTATAACAGCATACCTGAAAGATGGTTGTATAATGATCCAAAACCTGAAGGAGTGGATTCTCCGTATTCTTGTTCAGATGGAATAGATAATGATCACGATGGATTTGTAGATATGAATGACTTTGATTGCAATCCTAATGCAAGACAGGGTAAACCATATGCAAAATATTATCATAGTTTGAAATAAAAGCTACATAATATCAAATAATAAAGGTGAAGTATATTTTTTTAATTTTCCCTTTTTTTCTAAAGATAAAAGATATTCTTCTTTTATTTTTTTAATATTTTCAGGTTTAATCATATCTTTAAGTGACATATCCATATTCCAGCCGAACCGTATTTTTCTATCTGTATTTTCAATTTCTGATTCGTACTGCATAGCTTCGAAAAATAAATCAGGATGATGCTCATAGAGATTCAGCCAGTCATTTTTAGATTGAAAAAAGCAGAAATAGCAGCCTGAACGTTTTCGCCATTTATAATAATCAGAATATCCAATACCTGTATTTTCAAGAATATCTTCAATATCTTTTTTGCAGTAACCATGCTCTACAAAGGGATATTTTGCTTTTATATATTCATTATTATTAACAGAGCTTTCAGTTCTTTCTGCTTCATCTGCTCTTATTCCTATATATAAATTAATTAAACCATCTTGATTGTTTTTCAATAAATTATCAACATATTTTTTGAAAACTTTTGTTTTTAGCTCGACAGTACACCAACGTTGAGAAATAGATGGCAAATGATTATAAATAGAAAAGAAGTGGTCGAAACTACGTTCCGGTTTTAATCTCTCGATTTTTTTACCAAGGAAAATTTCTATCTTATTTAAATAGTCGTATGTCTCAGGTATTTCTTTTTCTGTATCACAAAAAACAAGCTGCATTTTTTCAAAGATATCAGGCATATTTTCTTTTATAAAAAAAGCGAGGGCTGTCGAATCTTTCCCTCCGCTTAAACTTAAAATGTGGTATTCTTTCATTTATTCTCCTTAACCATTCACAATTTTTCTAAGTAATATATTTTTTTCAGTTGAATTAAGCTCTTTTATCTTTTCTAAAAGGACATCAAATTTTGTTGTTGCAGCTAAATCAATATCTCCTGCGGTTGATTCTAATATTTTAAATTTGAGAGACAGCTCTTTTATTTTTAATTTAAAGTCAGCAATGTCGTTATCATTCCAATCGTTCGGAACTCTTTCTTTGTTTATAAAAGTAGCTATTCTCTTTATCCATAAATTATCGTCAGATTCTTCATCTATTATGTTATTTAAAAGAACTTTCAGTTCTTTATAACCAATATATTCCTGAATATTTTTGAATCTTGAAGTAAGTTCTTGTCTTGATTTAGCATCAAATGAATCAAGTAAAAAAGTCTTTATTTCATCTGTTAATTTTGAAGAAGAGAATTGCAGTTCATTAAGTGCCGTTTCAAGTGCGTTTAAGAACTGTTTATCACATTGAGTAAGCAGTTTATTATCAAGTATTTTCGGAATATCTCTAGTTAATAGAACAATAGGATCTTTCGCATTCATAATTATATTCCTGAAACGTAATGTCTTTTTTGAAAGACGTTCTGTTTTTAAAGTGTATTTATCTAGATTTCTAATAAAGAAAATAAGCCCTTTGGTAATATCAAGAATATTATTAGTTTTAAATGGTAATACTAATTCAGAGATATTTTTAAGAATTGGAATATTTTCAGTAGTTGTTTTTTGAATGCTAAAATTTTGCGGACAATAAAGCATTCTATCGAGCATAAGGTTATCTAATTTAAGTTGAAATAAACCTTTTTCATAGATAGCCAATTTATCTTTATTTTTAACTATTGTGTGAAATAAAAGAATAGCAATAATTGATTTAGTAAGTCCATAAGCAAAAAACTTGTTAAAAACAGAATTTAACTCTATTTTTCCATCTTTTAAAATAGTTTCTTCAATTTCTTTTAAAATATTTTTGCAGTTTGAATTATCATCGAATAATTCTTTTAAAATATTATATTCAATAGAATTTTCTTTTATTTCTTCGTTATTAATAAAATGCTTTTCAATATTTCTAATAGCTTTTGTGAGGATCGGTGGCATTTTATCAAGTTTTAAATATTCCTGATTAATTTCAGGTCGATTTGGGAATTCATTATTACACCAAGAAACAATCGGATATTCTTGTAAATAAAGTTCGCCTGATTCTGATAAATAGACGTTATGTTTAGAGTTAAGAATAAAACCTTTAGCAATAGCTTCTTTTTTTAATTCCTTTACTTGAGAAGAAGTTAAGCCCAAACGATAATTAATATCCGGCTTTCTAAAAATCTCAGCATCATTTTTAACTGCACAAAGCAGTTTGTTCAAATAGTTCATACAACTTTCCTTTCTTTAATTTTTGCATAGCAAATAAGCACAAAAAATTGTGCGAAATAAAACATCTGCAAAAAGACACACTTATCCTATATACTTGGCTGTCACACACAGCTACTCCTTGCAAACAGCGAGCCTCAAAGGGCTAACTTTAACAAGAGGTGTTTACCACCATTTATATTATATCAAGTATTTAAATAAGAATTCTAATAATTAATGTTTTCTTAATTATTTATAGCTACTTGATTTATTTTACTAATTCTTATTTCAAGTTAATATGATAAAAGACACGAAGTGAGAAGAGTATGAAAAGAACCATTATTACATTGTTATTATTAATAATTCCGTTATCGGTAAATGCAACAAGTCCCAACGGACATATCTTTTATGAAAAGGAATATCAGAATCATTGGTGCAGTTTAAACAATGGAACTGTAGAATACAGACTGCCTGATAAATCGAGAGTAGATTGTGTCACAGATAATTATGCAATAGAATTTGATTTTACCAACAAATGGGCTGAAGCAATAGGACAAGCTCTTTTTTATGCTAATGAATTAAATAAAACTCCGGGAATTGTTTTGATTTCAGAAAAAGGCGAAAAAGATACAAAGTATATAAATAGAGTAAATAAAATAGCCGATAAACTTGGAATAACAGTATGGGTCATAAAACCTGAAGATTTAAAGAAGTAATTTGCTGTGTTTTAACTCAATAATTGCATCAGAAATGTGTGTACATACTTTATCAAGTCCAAGACTAGAATTTGTTGCGTATAAATCTGCAAGCATTGGAGAATGAGAATATACTTCTTTATAATTAATGTTGTGCCAAATTGGGAGGATGATGTCTTTGCCGGTTTCATTCTTTTTAGCAGATAATCGATTTAGTTCCTCTTTTGTCCACTTTTTATTAAAAAAATTGGGGCTTAAAACAACTATGCCGCAAAGTGAATTTTTAATTCCTTTATCTATTGAAGCAGATAAGCTATTGCCAATATTTAGAGAAAATTCATCATACCATACGTTGAAGCCTAATCGTTTTAGTTCAAACGCAAGTTCTCTTACAAAGTCATCCTTATCCTCATACGCATGCGAAATAAAGCAGTCGTATTCGTAGTGTTTAACACTCTTTTCAACTTCCATAAATTTAACCTAATTATTAAATACTCAAATAAAATAATATATGTTTTTTATTTCATTGTAAACTATAAGGGAAAATAGGTGTAAATTACTACAAATAGGAATATTCATAAATATGGTTGTATTACAATAAAGTATTCATTTGTAATTACATATTTTAAATTAAAGAAATTATTACAATTATTAAGTTTTCATGAAATAAAAAAGCGAAAAAAGAATAATTGCAATTATATCAAACAAAAACAATGTAAAAAAATGTAACACTTATAGTTGATTTGTAGTACAAAAGTCTACATTCTTATAATCCAATACCAGTATGCGTTTGACGAGTATTGTTCAACAAAAAGTATTAGTTTTTAAAAATTGTTTGCAATTCAATGTGTGAAAGGAATACAAGCATAAAAGTTCTAATTGTAAACTTAGCCAGTTGGCTAAGTTTACAATGCCATGTAAAAAATAGTACAATAGGCTAAAGTTTGTCTAACAAATTTTAAAGGGTAAGTCGTAATTATATAATAGATCATTTTAGAGTATGAAATTGTCAAAATATGGATATGTATTTTTTAACACAAACAACGCAATATAGTTAAGTATATGTTGCCTTTGTTGTTATATGAATTAAAAAGAGACAGATAGGAATTTTATATGAGTATTGAGAATAATAGTGATAATGAAAATATAGAGAAAAATGTTGGGTTAAAACCCAACCTACAAGTTGCAAGTTATATCATATTTTGTTTTAATATAAAAAAGATTATAGTTGGAATAATACTAATAATATGTTTTAGCTTCGCTTATTGCGAAACTAGCTTAGCTTCAATAGATAAAGGAAAATGGATTGTTGTTAAAGATAAAATGGACAAAATGAGATGTCCGGTAAGTGCTAATTTATTACCGGACGGTAATGTTTTAATTATGGGTGGTGAAGATGAAAGTGCCGATACAGCAGAAATTTTTGACCCAAAGCAAATGAAGATAATAAAATCTATCCCTTTAACAGATAAAAGGTTCTATGGATTTAATGCGATTTCCTTAAGAAATGGGGATGTACTTGTTATAAATGGTTCTCATAAATTTTCAAATATAGAATATCCAAAATTATTTGATAGTAAAACATATAAGTTTATTGATTTGCCTGAAAAAATTTTTAGTCGTGAAGTATATCCGATATTATTAAAAAACGGAAATGTCTTGATAGTTCCTATAAATTACGCAAATTTTGAAAATTCAAAAAAAGAACATCCTTATCAAATATACGATGTAAAAACAAAAAAAATATATACTAAAGAAACAGATGTACCTGTTGCAATAGGAGCCCAAAAATTTTATTTTACTTTAGATAACGGAGATATAGTTTTTTTATATATGAAGAAAAAATATATATACCGAAATGAAGAAGATAAATTTGAAGAATTTGGAATAGATAACGGACAAGATTCAAGAGTTAAAGTACAAATAAACACAAAAGAATATTTGGAATTTGCACCTGGGGACGAAAATACAAAAGGACATATTTACAATATTATTAACGGACAAGAAAGAACCGTAACTAATACAATTCCGCAAACTTGTAGATTCCCTGCTCCGATTAAAACGATTTTGCTTGATAACGGTAATATTTTTATTATCGGTATTAATGAAAAATCAAGAAAAAATGAATATCAAAATATCAAACAAGAATATAAAAATAAACTCAAAAGAAGATATTCTGCTTACATATATAACAAGGATAAAAATAAATTTTATGAAGTTTTCCCGCTTCCGATTCCTGTAACAAAGGCAGGAATAGTAAAATTAAAGAACGGAGATGTTTTAGTTGCCGGAGGCGGTTATAGAAATGTTAAAAGATCTTTAACCGAATATTCAAACAGAATACAGATATATAAATATAAACATTAAGGAGAATAAAAATGGGCAATACTATTAGCACAAGAACAGAACAAGAAGAATTCTTATTATATTCACAACTTAGTGCGGCAGTATACAATAAACCATCAGGACAAGTTACAAATACAATTACTGAATCCGGATGGCAAATGATAAATTTTGAAAATGATCCCAATAAACAACCTCTATATTATTATGAAGATCCTAATTCGGGTTTTGATGCGGCCATATATTATAATCTTAATAATAACGAGGTTTTTGTTGTATTCAGAGGAACAGAATTTAGAGGTAATGACGGTGATGTGGCTGAAAGTGCAAGAATTTTAAACAATAAAACTAATCTGACACAATTTGATGCATTACCTTTGTTTAAAACTCAAATAGATACACAATTAAGCAACTTAAAGTCTACAAATCCCCTACTAAATACTAACTATATGGTAGTTGGTCATTCACTTGGTGGTGCTCTTGCTGCAGCATATATGAAAAAGTATGGAAATTATGAAGAAGAAGGAACTCCCAAATGTCTAGGTGCTATAGGAATAAATTCTATCGGAGTAGGATATAAATTTGGAAATGAAAATAATAAAGTAACAAATTATCTTGTTATGAATGATTTCTTTTGTATGTCAACTTATGATCAAGAAATAGGAACAATAAAATTAATTTTCCCTATTAAAATGAACGATAATGTAATATTTGAACAAGGGTTTGCAATACCACACAATGAAACCATATATGATAAAAAAACTGCACTCTTTGCATCTGAATACATATTAGATATTGATGCTTCAAAATGGTCCAAAGAAAAAGGTGTGGCAATCTGGTTTTATGATATAAATAATGGTGTTGTTGATAGGAAGAATAAAGATATTTCTGAAGTTGTTAAATTATTTTTAGGTTCAAAAATGGACGATAATGATATGGATGGAATAATTAACATAATAAAATCTTGTGCAACAAAAGAAAATCTAAAACAAGCTATTAATACAATGATTAATGAAATAAAAGAATTTCCTCATACGCTACATTATACAACTGAAACTGGTGATTATATTATTGGCTCTGATGAAATAACCAAAAACAACATAGACGGCAATGATAAATTAACAGGAACAGATAAAAGCGATATTATTTGGGGAAATTCTGGAAAAGATATAATATGTGGAGGTTCTTCTGCTGATATATTAATAGGAGGAGAAGGCGACGATACAATATATGGTGGTTCTGGTCATGATGTATTGATTGCAGGCAATGCCAATGACAGTAATAGAAATAAATTAGAAATATCTGATTTAGAGAAATTATTTAGCAGACAGGGAGCAATAAATGTCAATGATTTCTTTAGTGAAAATGGAGGAAAAAATACGCTCCGAGGTGGTTCCGGTAATGACCTATTAATCGGAGACAAAGATGCTGATTACTTAGATGGTGGAAATGATAATGATTATTTATATGGTGGAAGTGGTAATGATGTTTTAGTTGGTGGAAAGGGACAAGATTATCTTTATGGTGGTTCTGATGATGATATCTTAATCGCTGGAGATATGAATATTAAGAAGGATAATCAAAAATGGGAAGAAATTACAAGCCTTAATCAAAATAAACAAGACATTAATACTGCAAATTTTGAACAAGATAAAAAAACAAATAAATTATACGGGGATGCTGGTAATGACTTATTAATTGGAGATAAAGGCAATGACTATTTAGATGGTGGTGATGATAATGATTATCTATATGGCGGAAAAGGTAATGATACTTTAATTGGTGGTTCGGGTGATGATTATCTTGTAGGTGGTCAAGACTCAGATAGACTTGAAGGCGGAGAGGGTTACGATAAATATATAATAAAAAACGATGACGGTGCTGATACAATATATGATTCAGATGGAATAGGACATATAAAATATAATGAAAATATATTGCACGGTTCAATAATGAAAGAGCCAATTGGCGGAGTATTATGGATTGATGCTTATGGTAATATATATTTTTGGAATGGTGTAGATGGTTCCGATTTAATAATTAACGGAACAACTACAGTTGAAAGTTTTAAAAATGGGAAAACGCTTGAAATATATCTTGGAAAATATAAAGAAAAAGAAACCCAAGACCCGGAGATACAAGATATAATTGAAAATAATTTTCCGAATATGGATCCTACAAAACCAATGCAGGAAAATCCAAAGAATAGTGATTTAGCCAAAAAAATACATGAGCTATATCCTAATTTATACCCTAAATATTTACAAGCCAGAAAAAGCTATGGTATTCCCGGTGACCCGATAATTTTAGACATTGACGGAAATGGTATTCAAATAGCAAATGACGGAGCATATTTTGACTATGACGGTGATGGTTATGCAGAAGCAACAGGATGGATATCCGGTGATGATGCTTTATTAGTCAATGATAAAAATAACAACGGTATTATTGATGACGGTTCTGAGGTTTTAGTTCATGATACTTTAGCTGAATACGATTCAAACAACGACGGTATTATTGATGAAAATGATGAACAATATAATGAATTAAAAGTTTTAAGAAGTAATGGTACATTACAATCATTATTAGAAGCAGGTGTTAAATTTATCAGCCTTAATACCAGAGGTACAAATTACATTGATGAATACGGAAATACTCAATTTGCTCAGGGTACTTTTACTAAAACAGATGGAAGCGTAAATGAATATGGTGAATTTCTGCTTCAAACAGATACTACGAACGCTTTAGAAAAAGAACAAATTGAAGTTTCAGATGATGTACTTGAATTGCCGGAAATAAAAAACTGGGGAAAATCTTCATCTCTTCATCAAGCTATAATGAAAGATGAAACAGAAACTTTAAAAGAATTAGTTGAATCATTTATTACTGAAACAAATGATGAAAACAGAATGAATCTTATAGACCAAATTCTTGAAAAATGGGCAAATGCATCAGATGTAGAAAATGGTTCACGTGGTGAATTTATTGATGCTAAAAAATTAGCAATTATTGAAACATTTATGGGGATTGACTTCTACTCAGAAAATGAGGGTGAAGAAATTCCACAAAATCCAAATCAAGAAGCAGGTCAATACTTAACCACTTTATATGAACAACTAAAAACATATATTTATGCTGAATTAATGTCTCAAACACATTTGAAAGATTTAGTAAAAAATATGGAAGTTGTTGCTAATGAAGAAGGAACTTTAAAATTTGATTTGACAAATATTGTTTCAATTCTAAAAGAAGAAATGGAAACAAATCCAACCGAAGCAAGACAAAAAGTATATGAATTTGCAAAATATATAAAAGGTTTTGGTTATGATACAAAATCAAATTTCTTTAACCCAAAAGATGATGATTGTTTCTATACAACATTCACAAAAGATGACAGAGAATTAAAATGGTTGATTGACACCATTTCAAAAACACCATATATAGATGAACGTGGAGAAAACGAGGGTAGTTCTTCTGATGACTCATACAGAATGGAAAGCCAAGATCACTTCCACGCATTAAGAGGTGATGACGTTGCATACGGAAGCAATGAAGATGACAGTTTTGCAATGTGTAATGGTGACGATCTTGTAGATGCAGGGGATGGCAACGACATTATAGATACTCATGGCGGTAACGACATTGTCTTTGCAGGTGCCGGTGATGACGTAATTCACGCATCAGACGGAGACGACATAATTTTCGGTGATGATGGTGATGATTTAATTTATCCTGACCACGGTGATGACTTCAATTATGCCGAAGATGGTAACGATATAATCCGTGGAGGCAAAGGAAACGACACAATTCACTCTATGGTTGGCGATGATACATTCATCTTTAATCGTGGTGATGGACAAGACGTAGTATTTGAGCATCAAGGTATTGACACATTCTACTTTGGAAAAGACATCACTTGGGATGACCTTATCTTTGAACAAGTTGATAATGATATGGTTATTAAAATTAAAGATACAGATGACCAAATAACTGTTAAAGATTGGTTTTTAGCTGATGAAGACGGTGTTTACAGATACAACAATCATAAAATAGAAATATTTGAATTTGCAGATGGTTCAAAACACTACAAAGATGAAATAACTGTTGGCGATAATACCGAATCTATCACTTACAATATGAATGAGTACGAAGACCATATTGATTTAGCAAGCAATTACAAAACCACTGTTAATTTAAAACAAGGATGGAACGATGTTGTTGCAGGTCAAAATAGCGATGACACATACGTTCTAAATACAGAACAAACTGACGTCTTAATACAAGATTATGACGGCAACAACACAATAAAATTCGGCGATGGTATTCAATTAGCTCAAACTTTCTTTGCATATAATGAAGACGGGCTTGAAGTATGGTTTGAATACTTTGATGCCCATATGCAAATACAAGGTGATATTGATTCATTCAAATTTGAATTTGCAGACGGCACAGTTTTAACAGATGTTTCATCACTTCTTAAAAGAGATATTTCATATGTTGATTACATAATGAATGAAAATCAGGAAGAATTAAGGCTTTTAGGTAACGACAGCCTAACTGTTATTGATAATAACAGAGAGAGTTATATTATAACAAATAATGGTGATACAACTATTGATTTCGGACAAAGCCACACTCAAGTTGAAAGTATAAATGGCGGTAATGATGTATATATCTACAATTTAGGTGATTGTGATAAATACATTAATGATTTTGGCGGAGTTGATACAATAAGATTCGGTGAGGGTATTTCAGTTGAAAACATTCATTTCTTAAAAGATTTACAAGATAATAATCTTGAAATTTGGTTCGACCTTGATTATGACAACAATGACCATTTAACAATAGAAAACTTCTTCGGCAATGACAACAATAAAATTGAATACTTTGAATTTGCCGATGGAAGTGTAATTGATGATGTTGAAGAATATATAAGAGCCTGGGGTTCAAGACATGATGAAGATTTAGAAATTCCTGAAAACATCCAAGAAGCACATTTAAGAGGAGAAGGACATTCAACTGCAACAGGCAACGATAACAACAACTGGCTTGGCGGAAACTTTGGAGATAATTCATTCGTTGGAGGCAAAGGTGATGACTACCATTGGGATGACTGCAAAACAAACGAAAGATATTATTACAACATAGGTGACGGAAACGACCATATAGATGATATCGGCGGTATTGATACCATCATATTTGGAGAAGGCATTACAAAAGAGAATATTAGATTCTATAAAGATGAAGAAAATGGCGGACTTGTTATTAATTTTGATGGATATGAAGGTTCAATATATATTCAGGATTACTTTAATGACGATGAAAGAAAGATAGAGCTGTTTAAATTCGCTGATGGTACAGTTATAGATAACATTACAGTTAGCGAAATCACATCTGAAATAGAAAATGAAAATGGCGAACTTCAAACTGAAACGCAAATTGTAGTTTCAGAAGGTGATTACAATGGCAGTATTGTAATGGATGAAAGCCAGACAGATGCAGACATTCAAGGAGATGGGGATGCGTATGTATTAGGTAATAAAAACGATAACCACGTAACAGGCAATGCAGGAAATAACACTTATGCATTAGGCGGCGGAAACGATACTGTTATTGACACTCAAGGCGGCGATGATACTTATCATTACAACCTTAATAACGGTCACGATGTAATAACAGATATCGGTGGTGTTGATACAGTTAAATTCGGAAGAGATATTTCCCCTGATAATTTGAGATTTGAACAAGTAGAACATAACCTTGTTATTTCATTTAGAGATGAAAACAGAGACGGAAGCCTTACAATTACAGATTATTTCTCGGATGATAATCATAAAATTGAAAACTTTGTTTTTGATGACGGCACTATTTTCAATGATATTACAGATATGCTTACAGGAATTGCGGTATTTGAAAACCACGAAATGGAAGAAGCTTCAAATATTGAAGTTGTAAGAATGGCAGGTGATGATAACATTTCTGTTGTTGGTAATTCACAAGACAACGTAATAGTTGGTAATAGCGGCAATAATACATTTGAAGGCAAAGAAGGTGATGATTATCTAATCGACCACGCAGGCGGTAACGATACATATATCTATAACATCGGCGATGGCTACGATACAATCGATGATATCGGCGGTATCGATACAATCAAATTCGGACCGGATGTAACTCTTGAAAATTTAGCATTTGAAAAAACATCAACCGATTTAAATATATGGTTCCACAACATTGAAAATAACGGCTTGTGTATAAGAGATTTCTTTAGCGATGAATCCAAGAAAATTGAACGCTTTGAACTCTCTGACGGAACTGTAATTACAGATATTTCAAACTACATAACTGCAATAGGTTCAGAAGACGATGTTACATTGCCTGAAGGTGTTTCTCAAATACATTTATGGGGAGAAGGCAATACAACTGCAACAGGTAATGACCTGGATAACTGGATTGGCGGTAATGACGGTGACAATACTATTATCGGCGGAAAAGGTGATGATTACCTTTATGACGACAGAAATACAAATGAAACATATATCTACAACTTAGGTGACGGACACGATTGTATAAATGATTGGGGCGGATATGATGTTATACAATTTGGAGAAGGCATAACTAAAGATAATCTTGTATTCATAATGAATAATGGCGATTTACTTATTAACTTTAGAGATGATGAAGGAAATATGCTTGATGGCAGTATTAGAATTGAAGGTCATTTCTGGGATGATAATCGAAAAGTTGAAAAAATTGAGTTTGCAGATGGTTCAACACTTACAAATCTTGACAGATATATTACAATTCTTGCAAGTGAGAATGATTTCCAAAATTATTGGAGCTTCGCTGAAGTTCATTTATGGGGTGAAAATGATATCAAAGTAACAGGAAGTTACTCTGATGAAATTTTCGTTGGAAATGACGGAAATAATACATACGACCCTCAAGGCGGAACTGATACAATCAATTCGGGTACAGGCAATGATACGATTATCTACAACCACGATTATCAAAATAAATTTATTATTGATAGAGGCGGCGAAGATGTAATAAAATTCGGTTCAGGTATTGATTTAGATAATACAAAATTCGTCCGTAGTGATAACCATTTAAGAATTTACTTCCCAAATAACGGCAACGGATTTATTCAAATTGAAGATTACTTTGTTGATGATGAAAGAAAGATTGAACGCTTTGAATTTGCAGACGGAACTGTCATTACAGAAGTTACGGATGAATTAATTTCGGGTCAGGCTTCATACGGCGATATCTATTTAAACGAAAATGAAGACAATGCTTATCTTTTAGGTGAAGGTGATGCATACGTTGAAGGTAACGATAATGAAAATAACTTCATTTACAGTAATAGCGGAAATAATACATTTAACGGAAAAGGCGGTCACGACCATATAGAAAGCAGAAATGGCGGTAATGACACATATATCTATAACATCGGCGACGGTCACGACTATATTATAGACATTGGCGGCGATGATGTTGTTAAATTCGGTGAGGGTATTTCTCTTCAAGATGTAAGATTCTCACATAAACGCAATGATTTACAAGTATTTGTTGATATCGGTGAAGAAGGCGGCAGCATACATATTGAAAATTATTTCAAATCAGACCTAAGAAAAATAGAACGTTTTGAATTTGCTGACGGCACAGTTATTACTGATGTTACTGAATTAATTTCAGGTATTGATATTGATAGCGATTATACTTTTGATGAAGAATCTCAAATCCGAGAAGTTTATATGACAGGCAAAGAAGACCTTTCTGTTATCGGTAACTCAAAAGATACACACGTTGAAGGTAATGAAGGAAATAATACTTACGACCTTAAAGGCGGAAATGACGATGTATATGACCCTGATGGTGATGATACATACATTTACAACTTAGGTGACGGCGACGATTTCTATAACGATGAAAACGGTTTTGATACATTAAAACTTGGTGAAGGTATAACATCCGATATGATTCGTATGGAACGCCAAGATAATGGTAATCTTCGTATTTGGTTTTATGGACATGATTATGGAGTTACAATATGCGAACATTTCTGGAATGATAATAAAAAACTTGAAAGAATTGTTCTTGCAGACGGCAGCGAAATTACTGATTTTACTCCATTCTTTAACTTTGTAGAAACTGAAGAAGATTATACAATCGAAGAAGGCAGCCATATTAGAGATGTAATTGCTGTCGGAACAAATAATGTTACTTTAACAGGAAATAATGATGATAATCATTTCGAAGGCAATGAAGGCAACACAACCTTTGAAGGTAAAGGCGGAAATGACAGTTTCCATTCTGATAAAGGCGGAAATGATACGTACATTTATAACTTGGGCGATGGTTGGGACTTTATTACTGATATAGGTGGTAATGATACAATCGTATTGGGTGAGGGTATCACTCAAGATATGATTCGTATGAGAAGACAATGGAGCGGAAATCTTGAAATATTCTTTGACGGTGAAGAAGGTAATATTGTTATTCAAGACTACTTCAACAATGATGATAATAAAATTGAAAAAATCATTCTTGCTGATAATACTGAAATTACAGATTTTGAACAATTCTTCCACTTTGAAACAGTAGATTCTGATTATACATTGCCTGAAGATAGTAATAAAAACGAAATTGTAATTAATAGTAGTGATGATATTTCTGTTCAAGGTAATTCTCAAGACAATCACGTTGAGGGTAATTTCGGAAATAATACTTATGACTTAAAAGGCGGAAACGATGACGTATATGACCCTGATGGTGATGATACATATATCTATAACTTAGGCGACGGATTTGACTTCATTAATGATGATAATGGTTTTGACACATTAAGACTTGGCGAAGGTATTACTCAAGATATGATTCGTATGGAACAACGTGAAAACGGTAATCTTGACATATACTTTGATGGATATGAAGGCGGAATTACTATCTGTGAACACTTCTGGAATGATAATAAACGTCTTGAAAGAATTGTTCTTGCTGACGGCAGCGAAATTACTGATTTTGCTCCATTTATGCCTCAAATTGAAGTTGATTCTAACTATACTCTTCCTGAAGAAGGAATAAAAAGAGATATTATTGTTCAAGGCGGTAATGATATAACTATCAACGGTAATTCTCAAGATAACTATATAGAAATCAATACGCAAGGTAATGTTACTATTCAAGGAAACGGCGGAAATGATTATGTAAATGAACAAGCAGGCGGGAATACAACCTATATCTACAACCAAGGCGATGGTTGGGATACAATCCGTGATTGTTCAGGCTATGACACCGTTAAATTTGGTGCAGGCTTAAATGCATCAGATATGAAAGTTATGAACCGTGATGGAAACGGCATTGAAATCTGGTTTGACGGAGTAGAAGGCAACCTTGTAATTGAAGATTGCCTTGAAAATCCTGACAACAGAATTGAAAGATTTGAATTTGCTGACGGTACTGTAATTACAAATATAGAAGATTACATGAACTGTATTGCTTCTGAAAATAATGTTGAACTCCCTGAAGGTTATAAGGAAGCTCATTTATGGGGCGAAGGTGATATATCTGCAACAGGTAATGATGAAGATAATCACTTTAACGGAAATTCAGGCAACAACACCTTTGAAGGTAAAAAAGGCAACGATAACTTCTGGGATGACCAAGGCGGCGATGATACTTTTGTATATAACCTTGGCGACGGTTACGATAATATAGCAAACATCGGCGGTTATGACACTATTCAGTTTGGTGCAGGAATTACAGAAAATATGCTTCGCTTTGAAAGATGTGATAACGGTGACCTTGAAATCTCTATTGATGCAGATACAGAAGAAAATTGCGGCAGTATTAGAATTCAAAACTACTTCAATGATGACGAATGGAAAATTGAAAGAGTTATTCTTGCTGATAATACAGAAATTACTGACTTAATGTCACGTGCCGGTATTATTGAAGTTGATTCTGACTACGCAATGACGGAAGATAGCAATATTAACTATGTAATGGTTAAAGGTGAAAACGATGTAAATATTACAGGTAATTCGCAAGATAACCACATCGACGGTAACGAAGCTAACAATACCTATGACCTTAAAGGCGGTAATGACTTTGTTTATGACCCGAACGGCAATGATTCATATATTTACAATCTTGGCGACGGAAATCTTTCTATCCACGATGAAAACGGTTATGACAAAATCAAACTCGGTGAAGGTATTACTGAAGCGGATTTAACATTCTTGGTTGATGATTATAACAATATCCATATCAATTTTATTGATAAAGAAGGCGATATTATGATTATTAATCAAAATGGTGATGTTAATAATCAAATTGAAGAAATTGAACTTGCAGATGGAACTATCATAAATGATATTAATTCAAGAATCACAAGAATAGGTTCTGAATTCCACGATTTAGTTTTATCTGAAGGTATGACAGAAGCTCACTTGTGGGGAGAACAAGACTTGAATGCAACAGGTAATAATCTGGATAATCATATGAGTGGAAATACAGGAAATAATACTTTCAACGGAAAAGGCGGTAATGATAATATTTATGACCCTGACGGAAATGATACATATATCTATAATTTAGGTGATGGTGATGATTTCTACCACGATGAAGGCGGATATGATACATTGCAGCTTGGACAAGGCATCACCAAAGATATGATAAAAATGGAAAAACGTGATGATAATGCACTTGTTATTTCATTTGAAGGAAATGAAGGAAGCATTACAGTTTGGGAACACTTTGCGCACGAACACAAGCAGCTTGAAAGAATTGTTCTTGCTGACGGAACTGAAATTACTGATTTCTCTTCATTTATCAATTGTGATGATGAACCATTACCTGATACTCCGATAGAAGAAGAACCACCGGTAATGCCAATGAATGATGATTTTGATGTAAACTTATTAATACAAGAAATCAATTCATACGGAGTCGATAATGATGTTGTAATGACAGATACTCAAAATCAAAATAACGAGGACTTATTACTCGCTATGGTTTCATAAAAATATTCTCATTGCTCAAGCAGAAATGCTTAGTAATATTCTTTGAGAGGAAGAGCCTATTAAAAAATTCTCAATTAATAGAAACAACTTCTTCCTCTCTTTTCCTCAAGTGTACAATTCAAAGAGTTTCAATGCTCAATGGGAGGAAGAGCCTAATTAAATACTCAAAATATTAGACATAAAAATCTTCCTCTCTTTTCCTTAAAACAGATAAATAGAGACAGAGTTATGGAATATATAGTTCAGAAAGTGAAAGAAAAATAATAATGAAAAGACTTATTCTAATTGCATTTTCATTATTAGTAACAAATTGTGCTTATTCAAAAACAATCAGCTGGGAAGAAACATTAAATCAGATAAAAGAGAATTCGTATGAACTTCAAATTTCGCAAGTTGATATTGATATATCTAAAACACAAATTATGAATGCGAGAAGTGCGTATTTCCCTACACTTGGAGTTTATGCATATAACGAATACAATAAAAATTTAGATAATGATAATCATCAAACAACATATATCGGAAACGAAATAATTTATGGTGATAATATCTATCAAAATGCAGTTTCACTTGGCTTAAATTATAACTTGTGGGACTTCGGAATTAAAGGTGATAACCTTAAAATAGCTAAAAATGATAATATTTCAAAACAAGCAGCTTACTATAAATCTTTGAGAGATTTGGAACTTAATGCAGTAGAACTTTATGCTAAAGCATTAACGCAGTACAAAGAAATACTTGTTAAAACAGAAATTCTTGAAATTCAAAAAGAATTATATTCCATAAAATCACGATTAAATGAATCAGGACAAACCGATAAAACAAAAGCTGTATCTGAGAATATTAAAGTTGTGGAACTTGAAAATTATCTTGATAAATTAAAAAATGAATATTCAAAAACATTAAAAGATTTAGCGTTTTATTCAAGGCAGGAATACAATGAAGATGATACTTTAGCTGATTTTAATATTGAAGAAGACGGATTTGTGCCTGTTAATAATGTTTTAAAAGCAGGTGTTGAACAAAATGAATTGTTGAATTTAGAACAATCTCCCGAATTTAAAATTTATGAAGCTGAAATAGAAAAGAAAAACAGAGAACTTTTAATCACTAAAAAGAAAAATCTGCCGCAATTTACTTTTTCAACAAACTATTATTTATATGGAAGTGATAATTCAAGCTATTCACACTCATACGATAACTTCGGTCAAAGAGGTTTAAAATTCAGAATTACAACTTATTTACCCATTTTTGACGGACTAAAAAATAAAAGTGAAAGAGATAAAATCAAACTTGAAATTTTGCGTCTTGAAATCGAAAAAGAACAAAAACTTGCTGATTTAACACGTACTTTTGAAAAAATCAGTAATGATGCATCATATTCAAAAAGGCAGCTTGAAAATAATAAAAAGATGCTTGATTTGGTTGTTTCAAATATTTCTATGCTTGATAGATTAGATGAAAATAAACTAATCGATAAGGAATCTTATTTAAACGAAAAAATAAAATTATTAAATCAAAAAATGGAGGTTCAATCCTCACAAATTAACGATTATATGGCTTCATATAAAGCAGGAATAATTAATAAATACGAAAATGAAATAGGGAATATATAATGCAAACAGGCTTACAATGCTTAGATGTAATAGCAAAAATAAATCAAATTGATGTTGATATAAGAAAAATAATCAAAGAATATGCAATATCGCAAGAAGAATTAAAAAAAGAAGAACTTGTAAGAATCTGTAAAAATTCAGATTTTAAAGCAAAAATTAAAACTGTCTTGCCATCCGAAATAGAGGGAAAATATCCGCTTCCTGCTATTATTATTCAAAAAGACGGAGCATACAGCTGCCTTTTAAAAATCAATTCAAAGGATGAAAAGGTTCTTATATTTTATCCGATTGAAAAACAGCCAAAAGAACTAACTTTTGCAGAACTTAATGAATTATGCGGAAATGAATTTATCATTCTTTCCCATAAAATGTTTAATTCTCAAATTAAATTCGGTTTTGAGTGGTTCTTTGCTGAAATTATGACATATAAGCAGGTTATTTTAGAAGTTTTGCTCGGTTCATTTATTGTTCAGTTATTCGGACTTGTAACACCGTTATTTACACAGGTTATACTTGATAAAGTTATTGTACACAGGACTCTTACAACCTTAGATGTTCTTGCATTCGGATTTATTGCAGTTATGATTTTTGAATTTCTTTTAAATATGTCAAGAAAATATATTTTTGTACATACTGCAAGTAAAATTGATTCAAAACTCGGAGCTAAATTATTCAGACATTTATTTGCACTTCCTTTCACATATTTTGAAAACCGAAAAGTCGGCAACATAATTGCAAGAGTTCGAGAATTAGACCAAATACGGGATTTTATTACAAATAAATCCGTTTCTGTAATTATAGATTTATTTTTCTCTGTGGTATTTGTTATCATGATGCTTTTATACAGCGTAAAATTAACCTTTGTAGTGCTTGGCTTTGTTGCACTAATTGCAATTTTATACCTGCTTGTTACACCTGAACTAAGAAGAAGACTTGAAAATAAATTCCAAATGGGAGCACAATCAAATTCATATTTAGTTGAGTCCGTAACAGGTATTCAGACTGTAAAATCACTTGCCATTGAAGGTTCAATGCAGAAAAAGTGGGAAGATTATCTCGGAAATTATGTAAAATCAGGTTTTCAATTATCTAATATGGGAAATATTTCAGGTGCGATTGCAGGAATGTTTCAAAAAGCAATGACTATAACCATTTTATACTTAGGTGTAAAACTTGTTATTGAAAATAAATTAACAATAGGACAGTTAATAGCATTTCAAATGTTTGCAAATCAATTTACGGCACCTGTTTTAAGACTTGTTAATTTGTGGAATGAACTTCAGCAGGCATTATTGGGTATAGATAGATTAGGCGACATTTTAAATACACCTGTTGAAGTGCAGTCATCAAAAGCAATTACCCTGCCATCTGTTGCAGGTAATGTAAAATTTGACAATGTTTCTTTTAAATATAATATGAATTCTCCTTATGTTATAAACGGTTTATCTCTTGATATAAAAAAGGGTATGAGTATTGGTTTAGTCGGTAGAAGCGGTTCAGGTAAAAGTACAATTACAAAATTAATTCAAAGATTATATATTGCAAATGAAGGTGCTATTTATATCGATGGTGTTGATATAAAACAAATGAATCCTGCGTGGTTAAGGCAGAATATCGGTGTTGTTCTTCAAGAAAATTATTTATTTTCAGGAACTATCAGGGATAATATTTCTTTGCCGATGCAGAATGCACCTATTGAGTTAATTATTAATATGGCAAAAATAGCAGGAGCAGATGAATTTATAGCTCAACTGCCGGAAGGGTATGAAACAATGGTTGGTGAACGCGGCTCAACACTATCAGGCGGACAAAAGCAAAGAATAGCAATAGCAAGAGCATTAATTACAAATCCTAAAATATTAATTATGGATGAAGCAACATCTGCATTGGATTATGAATCAGAAAGCATAATAATGCGAAATATGAAAGAAATAACAAAAGGCAGAACAACATTTATAATTGCTCACAGACTTTCAACAGTTAGAAACTGCGATTTAATTGTTGTTATGGATAAAGGCAGAATTGTCGAAATGGGTTCGCATAATCAATTAATGACTCAAAACGGTTATTACAGATTCTTAAATGATCAACAAACGGCTAATGTATAGGAAATTAAGATGTTTGATAAATTACTTGATAAAACAAATGAAATAATAAAAAATGCAATAAATATGGATGATAGTCACGAATTTAAACCTGTATTATCAGAGATTGAAGATTCTCCGGTGAGTCCGTTAGGCAGATTTACATTTTGGATTGTAGTTTCAATTATGATAATTACTGTATTATGGCTGACATTAGGCAAAGTTGATATTGTTGTAAGTGCAAGAGGTATTGTTATACCTGACGGCGAAGCTAAAATTATTCAGCCTTTAGATACAGGTGTAATTTCTAAAATTCTGGTTAAAGAAGGTGACTTTGTAAAAGAAGGTCAGCCCTTAATGGAAATTGACCCTGCAACAACAGAGCCGCAGCTTGAATCAGTTCAGAAAAATTTAGAAGATACTTTGCTTGAAATTAAAAGGTTAAATGCGACGGCTGATGGTACAAGTTTTAATACTTCTAATGAAACAACAGAAACCGCATTAATTCAGCAGAACTTATATAATGCAAGTATTGCCGCAAAAGAAAATCAAATAGCAGTAAAAAGAATGCAACTTTCACAAACAAATGAAGAATTAAAAGCTGCTATGGCAGAGCGTGCAACAAAGCAGCAGATTTTAGGAAGCACAAAAGATAAAGAAAAAAGAATGAAAAATGTTCTTGATGTCATTGCTTATGATGATTATCAGGATGTTATAAACCAGGTAAAAACACTTCAAACAGATATTATTAAATTAAATCATCAAATTAATGAATTAAATTCTAAAAAAGGACAGACTTTAAAAGAAATAAGTGCTATTGAAAATGAATTTAAAGCTAATAATTTAGAAAAACTTGCAGATAAAACAAAAACTGCAAATGAATTAAAATCAAATGCAGACCAAATTATATTCAGAAATTCAAAACAAACAATCACATCACCATGTGATGGATATGTAGATAAATTATTTATACATACAATAGGCGGAGTCGTGACGCCTGCACAGCAATTATTTGCATTAACGCCTGTTGATACACCTTTAGAAATAAAAGCAACTGTTTTGAATCAAGACATTGGTTTTGTAAAAGAGGGTATGCCTGTTTCTGTAAAAATAGATACATTTAGCTTCCAAAAGTATGGAATGATTGAAGGAGAAGTAAAAACAATATCTAAAAACAGTATTGAAGATGAAAAACTCGGACCGGTTTATGAGGTTTATATAACACCTTTGACTCATACATTAAAAGTTGAAGGCAAAGATGAAAATATACGAACAGGTATGAGTTTAACTGCTGAAATAAATGTAGGTAAACGCAGAATAATCGAATTTTTCATATACCCGCTAATCAAATATTTGGATGAAGGTATGAGTGTGAGATAGAAAGGAATAAATCATGTCGAAATTAATATTTTGGGAAGTTGTAACTGATGAAGAAAAAAAAGAAGTATCAATTAGTGGACCATCTACTGATGATAGATTATTAACAGATAGAACCTATAAATTACAATGTAAGGGAGTTGCTATTCGTTGCAATACGCCAGAAACAAAACATTATCCAACAAAAGAAAGTTTAATAGATGAATATGCTAAAATGGGCTATAACTATGTTAAACATTCTATACTTCATTATTATGAATCAAAAATTTAAAATTTAAAAAATTGCTATTATAATTTTTTAAATTATAAATGTAGATATAACATCAAGAATTTCATTTATGTCAGATTCAGATAGATTTATATAAGGTCTTGCAGGTATTTTAACTTTTTTATTTTTTCCTGCATTGCCGCCTAATTGATGAATAGCTGCATAAGGTAAATTTGAACCAATAATTGCGGAGTTATCATCATAATAAGTAGTAACAGATGAAGCAAGATGACCGTTCAATTGAAGAATTTGTCCGGGATATTTTTTTACTTTTTTTCTGTATTTTTTTGTAGATTCAGACCAACTTTTCCATTTTGGTCTGCCTTCTTCTTTGAAGTTTTCCTCTGTAGAAAAAGACAGAATACCTGCCAAATTTTTCATTAATGGTCTAAGGTTTTCTGTCTTTTTTGAGATATCAAGGAGTTTTTCTTGAATTAACTTATTATCTATTTTAAGCTCAATATGTTTATTTTCCATTGTAGAATATATCTTTTATAGGATAATTAGCGATTAAGAGTTCTTTAAACATTTTATTTTGCCTGTCAATACCGGCTCGATTATTTATACCATTAAGTCGTTCAACTTCTACCATATCAAAATCTTTGTATAGCTCACGAATGTATGGTGAATCATCATAGGATAATAAAAATCTGCCTTTTATGTTTTTTAATGTATCTCTTAATCTTTCGTGGTCAAAATCCTTTGTAGAAGTTACTTCATAGCCGCAGCCTTGGGAATAAGGAGGATCACAGTAAAAGAATGCACCTTCAAAATCATATTGTTTAATTAAAGTTTCAAAGTCACGATTTTCAATCATTACTTTATCCAAACGTTCATGTATTGCATCAATTTTTTCTAATACATTTCTTTGAGATTTAGAAGCACCACCTGAAGATTTTTTGACTGTTCCAAATGTTTTTCCTTTTCCTCCAAATGAGCGTGTTATTGTGAAATAAAACTGAGCTGCTTTTTGAATATCAGTAATAAATGTTCCGTTCAAAAATTGAAAAAACATTTCTCTTGAACCTAATAAATAATTTAATTCTTCTTTTAAAGCATTAGGATGGTATTTTACTATTCTAAATAGGTTTACTAACCGACCATCTAAATCGTTATATATTTCAAGATCAGCCCATTTAGCTTTATAAAATAGAATCCAAGCTCCTCCTCCAAACGGTTCAATGTAAGAACCTATATCTTTAGGTATTAGTGGCTCAATAACTTTTCTTAAAAGTCTTTTCCCACCGACCCAATTCATCAAAGATTTTTTATCAACAACCATAATTTTAAACTCCGTTTAAATAGTATTTAAATAATGTTTAACTAACTTTTTTATAATAAGAAGGAGGATGATTCCACCCGACATCGGGCGAGATTTTTTTACCTGTTAACGGATCAGTAAAAACTGTAACAGGTTTTAGTTCTCCTGTTTTTTTAGAAACCAATCGCATTTCTTGATTTAATTTACCTGCTGAAGAATAAGGTTTTATTTTATTTGAAGCAACATTATATTTAGAAAGTGCATTAACTCTGCATCTGCAATTCCAACCGTTTGGAGGGTAAAAAGATTTCCAAAACGGGTCATCATATCTCAACACGATGCCATTTAACATTGCGTGTTCAGGTCTTGTTGAACCATCCATAACTGCGATATATTCCCAGTATGGTCGATTATCAGCATTCTCAATCTGGGTTTCATATCTGCCTGACATATATGAAGTCTGCATATTCACTTTATAGATTGTTTTTAATCTATGCATTGAGCCGAGCTGAACTTTTTCTGCAACACCATTCGAATCAACAACAATTTGTTCTCCCCACCAACCTTTTTTTTGAAGAATCGGTTTAAGCTCTTTTTTAAAATCTTGAAAAGTTTTACCCTCAGATATTGCCTTATCAACAGAAGAACGTATATCTTTTAAGATATCTTCTCTCATAACTTTGGCAACAGTAAATGTTCTATGATGAGCAATTTGCCAAATATCGTACCAATCCCAAGTTAATGTATTACTTTTGTTTTTAAAATATTTTAAAGCTAAAGATGGAGAAAGTTTAAACAGAGCTTTAAGTTGAGGCATTATCTACCTCTGCTAATTTTTTTGCAATAGTTTCCACAACATTAACAGTTACAGCATTGCCTGCCATTTTGTACAAATGACCGTCAGCAAGTCCTAACTTTTTCCCGACCTGTACTATTTCATCAGGGAAACCTTGAAGCCTAAAACACTCAAGCGGAGTAAGACGTCTTATAGAAAAATTGTCGATTAATCCAATATTACAATTAGTATCTAAAGTTTGAGAACAACCTTTACAAACTCTGCCCCTTCGAGTTTTTGATTTTGGATAAGCAAGGTTTATACCATCGCCGAGAATAGCCTCATCGTATCCTTTTTTAGTTCCGTTTTTAACACAAATATGTGGAGTATCACCTCCGACTTTTAAAGTTTCTACAGTATCAGAGCCTTTGTATTTATCAAAGCGAGGTTTATTTATAAAATACAATCCTGTTTTGCCGCTTCCGGCATTCGCAATTAAACAAGAACCTAAGCCATCTGGGTTATAAACTCGTGAACCTTGATGAGCATTTTTAGAAGTTAATGGATGTTTTCGGATTTTGCCAACAGTCTCATCTGTGATTCCCTTGATAGGAAATATTTTTCCGGCACATTCTTTTCCATAACATCCAACAATGAACACTCTTTCCCTGTTTTGAGGAATTGAGAAGAACTTAGAATTAAGTAGCTGCCATTCAACTGTATACCCAAGGTCGGAGAGAAATTTAAGTATTTTTTGGAAAGTTTTTCCACAGTCGTGATTAAGTAAGCCCTTAACATTTTCGAGTATAAAATATCGGGGTCTTTTGTCTTTGAGAATCCGTACGATTTCAAAAAACATTGTACCTCTTGAGTCTTCAAATCCTTTTCTTTTGCCAGCAATTGAAAAAGACTGGCAAGGAAACCCTGCACATAAGATGTCAAAATCGGGCAACTCTTCTGTTTTAATTTCTGTGGCATCTTTAAAATATTTCTCCTCACTAACATCAAAATATGATTTATACAATTTCGCTGCATAGTCATCGATTTCACAATAACCGACACATTTAAATCCGGCTCTTTCTAATCCGAGCCTAAAACCTCCGATTCCTGAAAACAAATCAAAAAATCGAAGCTGGGTATTAGTATTCAAGCCCATCACTCCTGCCTTGTAATTCACATAAAAAAAGTGCTTTTTGTAAACTCTCGTCAAACTTCTTACTTTGAAGATTTTTATCGGTTAAAATTTCATATACATCTTCGTAATCTTCGCAATTTTCAATTAAAGAAATTAGTGGAGAAATCATTTCTTGTGCTTTTTCAGATAATTCATTATTACAAATGAATTTATATAAATTTTCGATTTCTTCTTGACCTTTATGGTCAATATTTTCTTCTTTAAATTCTTTAAATTGAGGTTCTTGAATCGGATAATTAAATTCTCTTATTTCAAAATCTTCATCGTTTAAACCGTAAGTTTTAATAAAATATTCCTTTGAAAATTTAACTCCTGTTTCTGAAAGAATTTTATCTCTTTGTGCAAGAGTCAAATCAACATCTTCTTCTTCATACATTTCAAAGATTGGCACTTCTTCATTAGCAAAGTTTATTTCATAAATCCAAGTTATTAACTGATTTATAGTTTTTTCAACAAGTTTTTTATCTGCATCAACAATATCTTTTCTAACCTGCATATGGGTATTTGAAGCTGCATAACTGCCAGTTTCTCCAATTTCAGTAGTAAGAGTTTGACCTAAAATAGCCTTAGAAATTTCAGAATTCATTTTATCAATTAATTTTTCATATATTTCTGCTGAAGAAGATTTATTAGCTTCTTGTATTTCAACAGAGGAATCATCCGGGATAACAGCAATAGCATCTTGTACCATTTGTTCAAGACTATCGGCAAGTGTATCGGTTTCATCTTTTGAAGCTCCACGAGGGTGCTTACCTATAAGATGCGGCATTCCATATTTTTCAGTAAAAATTACCCAAAACTTCATACCGCCTTTTTTAAATGTAACAGGCCAGAAAACTCTCGATAATGTTCTTTCGCCGTAAGGATTGTTATAACTTGGGTTTACCTGAGGACAAAGAAATTTTTTGTTTGGTAATTCTTCACCATAATAATTTTCTTTTGTCCTGAATTTTAAGTTATTATTATCATCAAAACAAAACCATTCTTGAGGTTTTGCTATAACTTTTTCAGGTAAAATATATCCGTTTTTATGTTTTGACCATATTATTTCTATTGGCTGGAAACCGAACTGAGCAGCATCTAAAATGTCGTTTATAATTTTGTTTATATCTAGTTTTTTTAGTAATTCTTCTATAAGCTCAGCATTTTTATCTTTATCAAGCCCTTTATTAATCGCCCATTCGAGTGATAATACACCTGCTTTTCTTGACTGAATACAAGCAAAAACGTGCGAATCACAAAGTAATTCTTTATAGACTCTGATATCTTTACCTTGTTTTTTTAGAACTATATCCGGATCGGGAAGAATATTAATTAAAGAATAAAAATTTAAGGCACGTTTTCTTGTTGCAATTTCGTCGGAAATATTTTTCTTAATATTTTTATTTTTTAGAATATTTTCATTAGTCATAAACTAAGCTCCAATATTCTTTTTGAATTTAGAAAGTAAATCCAATGGACCGGTTTTATAGATATTATGTAAAATATCTATTTCAAATATTTCTTGAGAATCAACAATAAGTTTTGCGTATGTAACTGCCATTGTTGTTTCATATTCAGCATTTTCTCCGGGCTTAATATTTCCAAGAGGAAATTCTTTAAAAGTACCGATTAAAAATGCAGTAGCAGGAACTTCGCTGACTCTTCCCAGTCCGTTATAAGTTTCAAGTGAAGCTCTGACTTGAATCATTGCTGCCATAAATGGATTTGAACATGTTCTTAAAACATTAGGATATAATGCATTCCATTTTATTTTGCATTCAAGTTTTTCAATACCTGCAAAAAATTCAGCTGAGCCAACCATACCGAGTGCTTTATGTTCTGCCATTTTGTGTTTAATTTGAGGAAGTTGCACTTCTTCTGCTCTACCAAGAAGATTTGTGCCATTCATATAAATATTGGCATTGGTTAATTTATTTATTTCAATTTTTGACATAAAACTCCAATAATTATTCAGGATGAAATAAGCCGCACTTAGAAATATGAGTATCCTCGTAGTGCAATATGCTTATTTCTTTTAAGATTGATTGTAAGAAAGGACAAAGATATATGTTTTTACAGGAATGACAAAGGTCATAAATAGCAATATGAAGTTCTAAATTGCCGTTATTATTTACTTTTGCTCTCATTATGCAACCATTGCCTGTAATAATTCGATATTTATAAATGACTCAAATGTTATTCTTTCAGCAGGTGTTGGCGGCATAAACTCTATATCAAAAGTAATATGACCGTTTGCCAATTCACTCTCAGGGTTTTTATCAGCATTAAATGTACACTTGCCGTCAATTAATGCACCACGACCGATTAATGTTCTAATATATTGATTTACTGTTTCACAAATAGTATCAATTAATGCTTCATCAATCGGATAATCGATATAGTCAAGCATTGCATATTCAATACTTTCATGAAGTATATCAGCGGTTCTTCGTATATTAATAAAATTAATAGGAAGTGTTGACGACGGATAAGCTGATGAACGGTTTCCCCAAGTTCTAAAACCAGTTCCATATGAATTAAAGACAGTTACAATACCTGCTTCATTTAATAAATTAACTTCCGAATTTGGGTCGTTAATCATAGAAGTAAGATATTTTTCTGTACCGAAAATACCTTCAATATTTGTATTAGAGGGCGACCAATGATATCCTTTTTCGATATCTTTTGCTGCGATAACTCCTGCTAATCTTTGAGAATAGGGTTCAAGTTTTATTTTCTGAGAATCATAATCAAAAACTTTTAAGTGAGGATAACAAAGAACAATACGGTCAGAATTAATATTAAAATTAATTTTTTCGTTACCTCTGCCTTGAATTGCCTCTTGAACAGTTGTACCGACAGGTGCATCAACAATACCGATTGCCCTTATTTTATTACATATAATATTAATCTCATTTACAATTGATTGTTCTTCACAATAAACAGGAGCAATAATTGTTTTAGGATAATAGCCAAATGAAGAATAGCAGTCTTCAAAAACTTTAAGTCCGCTCCTTTTCCCGGTTAGTGAATCAACTTTGCCGACAATATCTTTCAATTCGACATCTTCAGGTTCATCGTGAAGTTCAGGGTCAAATACATTAACAACAATAACAATGCCTGCCCCTTGATCGAATATTGCTTTAAGAGCTTGAGGAATTGTATATCCTGCCTTATGATTGCCAAAGTATAAAGCGGCATCTTCTTCTTTTGTAATAAGCACAGGTTCATTTACAGTTTTATATTCTTGTGAAACATCATTAATCGGAGCAGTACCAATAAGACCAATAACCGCCGTTTTAACGGTTTGTATTGTTTTTGTTCCTTTAGTAACCTCGATAGTTTCAACACCATGCAGAAAATTTGCAGGCATAAATCCTCCCTAAAGGTAAATTTAAAGTATTTGTATATTTGTAGTGTTTAGCGAAAAATCAATTCCGTATTGCCAAATCCCTGTATTTTCAGAGATAAAATAATCTTTAACGGGCATCATTTTAGAACAGCAATCAGGTGAAAAACCTGTTAATAATCTTTTAATTCTATCTATAAGTTCATATGCTCCGTTATTCGAACGCAAATTCCTTGTTATTACTGTTATTGAAAACTCTTTTTTATTGTCTTGAGTAATACAACCTAAAGAATATGTATTTGTATAAGAGCTATTTTGATAATGAACAAGGATAGCGGCAATCGGATGAATCATAATAAACTCAGATGGTTTTTCAGGAAAACCTTGTACTAATAAATCTTTGAATTCTTCTTTTAATTTATTAATAATAGATTCTTCTATATCCCTAATATTCATTTAGTTTTTTCTTATTGAAAATTCTATCTCTATATTCTTTATTAATCTTGTAATCACCTGACATATTAATATTGGCTTCAGGTTCACATTCTAATGACAATAAGCCTTTTTGAATATCTTTCAAAAGATTAACAGCATTTTTATAATTCTCAGAAATAACTTCAGGTATTTCTGTTCTCATTCTGCGAGAATAAAGTCTGTAAATAGCTAAATCCATAGCAATTACTTTTAGTAAAGGGAAACGGGTATTCAAAGGAAGATGGTATCTGCCTCTAAGATACCCGTCAATAACCGTTGATGCATAGATAATAGATTCTTCAGCAACCACACGGTCAATAGATTCCTGATTTGTATCAGAAGTAAGTTGAATCAGAGTTTGAGTGGATACCTGTGTTTCAATATTTTTAATGGTGCAGTAGTAATACAATTTTAAATTCCTCTAACAATTCGAATAACATCACCTTCTTCACCCGAATCAAGAGCAAAGCCGTTTGAAGTTCCGTTATTAACAAATTTAATCGCTCGACCTTCATTATCAGATGTTATTTCATCAAATGAAGAAATACTTCCGCCGCATTCAATAAGTAAAATGCCTGATATTGCAACAGAAGCATATTGTTCTTTTCCCATTTCGCAATCTGATACTCCCAATGCTTTTGCACCTTCTTTGCAATAGTTACCGTCAAATCCGATAAATCTTTGTTTGTTTAAATCAACAACTGCTTTTATTGTTTCAATCAATATTGGTTTATATGTTTTATTCGGCATTTGTCGTATCTCCTGATTTATTTTTTTTTGAAGAATTATCTTCGTCAGATATTTCTTCTGTTTTATTTTCTGTTTCTGTTTCTGTTTTTTGCGGAGTTGCAGGTTTATTTGATGAAGAATTAGACTCAATTACAGGTGTAATAAAATCAGATAATCTGATAGCATCTTCATCTTTTAAATTAATTATTTTACCCTCTGCATAAAATTTGCCATTATGCATAATGGAGGTATGGGTAACGATATATTTTGACATTTAAAATCCTCTTCTGATTAATTGAAAATGGAAAATTGAGAATTGAAAATAAATAATAATTTTCAATTTTCCTTTTTTAATTTTCAATTTTTAATCTGTTAAACTATTTACTATTAATTTGAGAAATAAGGAATCCTGCCTCGGCACCAACTAAGAACGGGTCATATATATCAGTAGCCCTAATATATTTAACCTTATTTCCCTCTTTTGTATATTCATCAATTTGTAATGAATCTTTTTTACGAACCGTATATGCAAATGAAGGGTCATATTCGGTTCGAGAATTGCCAAGCTCAGGGACATAAGCAAGAATAATATTGTCTTTCCATATCCTTACGAAATTTTTATTTTCATCCGCAAATATTGATTTACCAATAACGATATTATCTATTTCAAAAATTTGCTTTAATAAATCAAGCGTAATTAATTTATTTAGATTATCAGAAATCAAACCTTTTAATTGAGGATGTTTTTTTAATGTTTTCCAAGCATCCTGACCTATAACCATAACATTGGGGTCTTGTGCAATTTTTTTTGATACGGCATCTTTTGCATCATCAACCACACCTTGAGGGTCTGAATTCTTATCTGTAAAACAAGATGAACCGGATAATATTAATTTATTTTCAACAGGATAATTATCGGGATTTTGTACCAAATCTGCACACGCTTTTTCATGTTTTAATTGAAGCCCGTTAGTTACAACATTTGTTGCATGAAGCTGCAATTTAACTTTTTTAGCTTCCTGTTCTTCCCTATAATCTATCGGATAAGATAAATCATGTTCTGTTAAAGTTGTTGTATGTTTTGTAAAACCTTCTGGTGATATTACGTTTGAATTAGCTCTTATAGCTCTTTCAGTATCATATATATTAAAGGCTTCTTTATTAAATTGAAAAATATCAATTTGTTCTTTTTCTGAATGAATTGTAGGAAATAATGTTTGAGCAATAAATGCATTATTACTATAACCCCTTGCAACTTCAGACAGATACGCATTTATGCGTAATTCTTCTAACCTTCCCATTAATACTCCCTATATATTTAATTTAAGTAATGCATCTTTGAAAGAGATATTTTCTTTTACTGATAAAGCCTTTGCCTCATTAAATATCTCTAAACTTTCCTCATCTGCATTTGCAAATTTGTCTGAACTGTTATCTGAATTTGAATAATTCTGTTTTGTAGCAATTTCATTAAATTCTATTTGCTTTGGCAATGACTCAATAAATGCTTTAAAATCAACCGCAACATCTGATTCTTCTTTAAATTTCTGAACATTATCCAATGTTTGAAGAACAGATATAATTAACTTTTTATTATTTGGAATTAGAATTCCTTTTTCAATTTGTTTATCAACAAAAGTTTCGTGTTCATTATCTTTTATTGTCTTTTTTATGTATTCTAATTCTTTTTCAATTTCTTCTTTTCCATCTGCTTTTTCTTTAAAGATATTTATTTCTTTATTAAGCTCATCAATTTTTAATTTTAAAGACTTGATGGTTTCAGTCCTTTTATTATTTTCTTTAAAAGCAGATATTTGCTTTTCTAAATCTGATATCTGATTTTTTAATGCTTCAACATCTTCTTGTGCATAAGTTTCAGAATTATCTTCAATTACAGCATCAAATTCAAAAAAATCAGCTTCCGAATCTTTAAACTTAATAGCTTCTAATCCTTTTACCTGTGGAATTGCCGCACCCAAGAATGATACGGCTTTTAAATAACAACCTTTACCTTCTAAGTTTTTATAAATCTCAACACTTACTTTTTTAAATCTGCCGTCATTAACATCTTTTTTCATTTGCTCAGGCATATCTTTAAATGATACTTTTAAAGTGCCATTTTCAGTTTTAACTTTATCAACCCAACCGTATGCAGGACCTGTTTGGATGTGGTCAATCGTTACAGGTGCTTCGCAAAATTTAGGGTCATAATTTTCAGCAATCTGATTTAATTCTTTATCAGTATAATTACCTTGCGGATATTTACCAACCTTAAATACTTCAAAAAATTTCATTTATATCTCCAAAACATTTCTGTATATTTTGAAGTATAAAACTTCCCCAAATCCCCTTTCAAATGTTCATTTCTTAGATTTTTCTATTGAATTGTTCAATAAAATATTCATAGTATTAAACATTTGAAAATGAAATTAAAAAATGGTTATTCTAAAAATATACATTTTTTAAGAGCCATTGGCTCTCTTCTCTCTTCTATGTAATACGATATAAAGGAATGGTTTATGGATATTTTTAATCAGATAATTCCATTTGTGGAAAGTGTCGGTTTTCCTGCTCTCATATTCGCAATTTGGTACATATACCATCAAGGGCAAATGAAAGCATTTGAACTTATTGTTAAAGATAACTTTGAAATACTAAAAGAGTTATTAGAAACAAACCAATACCACGCTGCATTATTATCACGAATAGAAAATAAAATTGATAATAATTTGTGGTGTCCGATTCTTAAAAAGGAGTTTATTAAATGAATATTGAAATAATGCGTTTAAAAACTTCCTTAATCGATGCTAAGAAAAAATTTAGAACTCTGGATACTGAAGCATCAGGTTTAATAATATTAATAAGAACATATTTAAATCCTTATGATGAAATATTAAATATTGATATGGAAAAAGTAAATGTTTCTGTTGACAGGCTGAATATTATTACATCCGAAATGAAAGAACTTTCAGAAAAAATTAAGAAAATGGAGTCTGATCTTGAATAGCAAAAAACATTTATTTGATGAAGCTGAAAGACTCTTTGTTTCTGATTTTTGTACAATTGATGAAATATCTGCGAAATTAAAATTGAACAGAAAAACTGTTACTTCTTGGCGTGATAACGGTCTATGGGAGAAAAAAAGAAAAGATTATTTAAAATCTAAACAATGCTTCCACGAAGAACTCTATGAACTTGCACGTAAATTAATGAGAGATATATCTATTGATTTGGATAATGGTGAAAAGGTTGATCCCGGCAGGATGTATGCTTTTTGCAAAATCATCCCGATGTTTGTAAAAGTTAAAGACTACGAAGATATTATGGCTAAGAAAAATAAAGAAGAAACACCTAAAGGTTTATCTCCTGAAATTATACGCAAAATTGAAGAGGAAGTTTTAGGTATTACAAGAAATGAAGAATAGTTATTCTTTTTTCTTACCGTATCAAATTAAATGGTTAAATGATAATTCAAAAATTAAAATATGGGAAAAATCAAGAAGAATTGGTGCAACATACGTTCAAAGCTATGAAGATGTTTTTGATTGCATAAATAAAAGAGTTCCTGCTGTTTGGTTTTCCTCAGCTGATGAATCGGCAGCTCGTGAATATATTGATTATTGCAAGCAATGGGCAACTTTATTTCATATCGCAGCCAAAGATTTGGGCGAGCAGATTTTAGATAAAGAAAAAGACATCAAAGCCTATGTCATTCAATTTTCAAACGGCACAAAAATTCACGCATTATCATCAAACCCTAAAGGCTTTCGTTCTAAAGGCGGAAAAGTTGTTCTTGATGAATTTGCTTTTCATAATAATCCCGATGAATTATGGAAAGCTGCACGCCCTTGCATAACTTGGGGATATCCGCTTAGAATTCTATCCACTCACAACGGTCAAAGCTGCCTATACTACAAATTTATAGAACAGGTTCTTAAATGTAAATTAAAATGGTCTCATCATAAAACATCTATATATGATGCGGTTGCAGATGGTCTGATAGATAAAATTTTCAGCAGAAAAACAACCAAACAAGAACAAGATGATTGGTTGGAAGAAGAAAGAAAAAATTGCTTTGATGAATATACTTGGCTTCAAGAATACTGCTGCGTTGCTATTGATGAAGCCTGTGCATTCTTACCGTACGATTTAATCTCTAAATGTGAAATGTCAGATATCCTCAAGCCGCTTGAAGATATAAAAGGTGATTTATATGTTGGAGTTGATATCGGCAGAAAAAAAGACTTAACTGTCATTTGGTGTTTAGAAGTATTTGAAAATATAAAATATACTCGCAAAGTTAAAGTTTTAGAAAAAACTCCTTTTCATATTCAATATGAAATTCTTTCTCAAATACTAAAACACAGAAAATTAAGAAGATGCTGCATTGATGCGACAGGTATCGGAATGCAATTGGCAGAAACCGCTCAACGAAACTTCGGTCAATATCGTGTTGAACAAGTTATGTTTACCAATAAATCAAAAGAAGAATTAGCATATAATCTGCGTACAAATTTTGAAGATAAATCTGTTTTTATTCCATCTGAACACGAAATACGAGAAGATTTACACTCTATCAGAAGAATTTATACTAAAGCAGGAAATATAAGGTTTGATGCTGAATCTTCAGAAGTAAACGGTCACGCAGACAGATTTTGGGCTTTATCGCTCGCTTTAATTGCTTGCCAAGTTCCATATTCACCTGCTCTAATTTCATCAAGAAAAAAATACGAAACTATAAAAATGACAGAATCGTTTTAAATCAATTTTTTATATCTCTTCCGAGTAAATATTCGCAAGTTATATAAAAAATTTAATAAAAAAGAATTTAAACACTTTTTAAACACTATTTAAAACATATTTTTAGATTAACTTTTTTAGGAGGATAAAAATGTTAAAAGAAATGACTCTTCCCTCAGGAAAAATTGCTGTAATAAAAAAAGGTAAAGGTAATGATTTATTACAAGCTCAAATTAAAGCAAAAATTCCTGAAGAAATAATTTATGCTTTAATAGCTGAGCTTGTTGAAATTAACGGTCAGCAACTGGTTTATGAAGATATTCTCGAAATGGAATTATCTGATGTTATTACTTTGCAAGGTGAAATATCGGGAAAGTTAACTCTTCCAAAACTTCAACCGGTTCAAGCTGCATAATCCCTGATTCACAATCTATTATTCATTTATGCAAAATTACAGGATGGAACTATTCTGATATCTCTAATATGCCTATTCCTGATTTATGTTTTTGGGTCAAAGAATGTATAAAATACACAAACAATCGCAATTCGGAATTTAATGCCCAATGCTCGATACAATGATGCAAATTTCCTTATCTCTTGTTGCTTTTGACAAAATGTCAAAAGTCATAAGAGATGCCGTTCAAAAATCTGATTCTGAATTTGACAAAATGCAAAAAAAGATACAGAAAGTATCTGAAGGTTTTGACAAAATCGGCAAAGCGGCAACTGTTGCAGGAGGGATATTAACAGGTCTTAGCGTTGCAAATCTTAAAATGGCAGCTGACTTCGAATCAAACATGTCAAGTGTTTCCACATTAATTGATACTAATGTTGAATCACTCTCCGATATGAAAAAAGAAGTATTGGAAATCGCTAAAAGAACTCCTGTTGCATTAGATGGATTAACAACCTCATTATATGATATCCGTTCAGCAGGCATTGCAGCAGAAAATCAATTTACAGTTTTAGAAAAATCTGCTCAATTAGGTGTTGCAGGTTTAGGCTCAACCTCAGAAGCTGTTGACTTGGTTACATCTTCATTAAATGCTTTCCAACTCAAAGGTCAAGAAGCAGAAAAAGTATATGATACCATCTTTAAAACAGTTAAATTTGGTAAAACAACAATTTCAGGAATCGCTCAAGGTTTCGGTGCTGTTGCAGGAACAATATCAGCGGCAAACATAAAACTTGACGATTATATGGCAGCAGTTGCAGCATTAACCACGACAGGTCAGCCTGCTGCTCAAGCCCACCACCAATTAAAAGCTGCTATTGCCGGTATGACTCGTGAGAATGAAGATGCAATTGACGTATTCAAAAAATTACACGTTCATAATTTTAAAGAATTAATCCAAAAATCGGGAAGTATGGTTAATGCATTCAAAGCTGTAACTGAGCAAGTAAAAGGCAATGATGCCGCTATTTTAAAAATATTCGGTTCAACAGAAGCTTTTAACTCTGTTTTAGGTTTAACAACAAAACAGCATCAAACCTATGTTGATACCTTATATGCTATGAGAAATGCTCCCTCTTTAGTTGATGAAGGTTATTTAAAAAAATTAGATACAATAAATTCTCAATTACAACGATTTAAAAATTTCTCACAAAAAATCGCAATCGATATGGGAACTGCATTAGTCCCAACTTTTAGAAGATTTCTTGATATTGTTGAAAAAATAATGAATTTTATTGATAAAATCCCAGACGGAGTCAAGAATAAAATAGCAGTTTCACTATTAGCTGTCGGCGTCGGTTTATCCGCACTCGGAATTGCTTCACTTACAATAGGTAAAATTGTAGGAGCTTATGGAAAATTATTAATCTATGCAAAAGATTTAACCCCCTTAATAGCTCAAAATTCTATAAAACTTTTAGAATTTTTAGGATTAAATTCAACCGTTCACAATCTTACTTTTGGCAGAAAAATTATGCAAAACGGAAATCCGCTCATAAAAAGCGGTGTTTTTGCAGACATACGAAGATTTGATAATAATATGAAAAAAGGTATTATTACATTTTTTCAAACACTCCCAAGTAATATATCAAAATCTACGATTGCTCTAAAAGAATGGGCAGTAACATCCATAAAAGCTATTCCTGCGAATATATCAAACGGTTTAATTGTTTTTAAAAACGGATTTTTAGGTATACCGTCAATGATTAGAAATGCAATAATTGCTTTCAGAGCTTTTTCTTTAACTCTACTAACCTCGCCAATAGGTTGGATAGCACTTGCAATAGCAGGAGTAGCTCTAATTATCTTCAAATACTGGAAACCAATAACCGCATTCTTTAAAGGAATGTGGCAAGGATTAAAAGAAGGTTTACAGCCCCTAATGCCACTATTTAACAGAATGGCTACAGCTCTTGAGCCTATAATTAAACCAATAAAAGCTATTATCGATTGGTTTAAAAAACTTATAAAACCTGTTGAAGATACGGGTGGTGCTGCTGAAAATATGGGTATTAGATTTGGTAAAGCTATCGCAAATATTATCATAAAACTTGTTGAACTTATTACAAAGGCATTTGAAATTGGTTCTAAAATTACATCAATGTTAGCTCAAGGTATTATGGCAGGATTGGCAAAAGTTAAAAATTGTATTGCAAAAGTTGCTCAGGTAATAAGAGACCACCTGCCTCACTCCCCGGCTAAAACAGGTCCGCTTAAAGATTTACACAAAGTGAAAATAGTTGAAACAATCGCTTCAACCATAAAACCATTGCCTCTTCAAAATGCAATGAATAAATCTTTATCGTTCTTTCAATCTCCGTTAAAAACTACAGTTCTTTCTCCATCGCAATCTTACAGAGGATTTAATATTCATTACTCTCCTAACATCACTATTTCAGGCAATGAATCAAAAGATGAATTTATGAAATTACTTAAAAAGCATAAAGATGAATTAGTTAATATTCTCAGACGTGAATTTGAAAGACAAGAAAGGCTTGCTTATTAATGTTTGCTCAACTTGGTGATGATATTAAGTTTGAATTACTTTCCTCTTTTAATTCCCTTACTCAAACAAACTCCTACAACTACGCAAAACAAGAAAGAATTAATAACAAACCAACTCTTCAATTCTTAGGCGAAAATCTTCAAGAGATTAATATAAAACTATATTTGAATATCTCTTTTTGCGAGCCCGATGAAGAAATACAAAAAATTAAAGATGCTGCAAAAAATGCAACACCTCTAAATTTTATAAAAGGTAACGGCGAATACATCGGAATATTTGTTATTGAAGAAATATCTAAATCAACGGAACAAACTTCAGAAGACGGTTCTCTTCTCTCTGCTCAAATTGAACTCAGATTACTTGAATATTCAGGGAAAATTCCTGAAGATAAATCAAATGAAAAAGGTTTTAAAAGAAAATAAATCTAATGTCGGAATTCTATTCTTATATTACAACTCAAAATGACAGATGGGATTTAATATCTTATAAATTTTATAAAACTCCATTTCTATATGAAAAAATTATTAAAGCTAATCCCAACATTCCTATTAAACCAATACTTGATGCAGGAATTGAACTAAAAATACCTGTTATTCAAGAATCAGAAACAATTAAGTTTGAACTCCCACCATGGAAACTATAAATATTGTACATTTATAATTAAATATATCTAAAGAGCAATCCTTACATCTATTTGCTTCTGCTTAAAGGGAACAATATTTAAAAGTTCTTTTTCAATCTTATGTCCTTGTTCAAGTAATTCAAGATTAGATTGTAATCTTAAAAAATATCCTTTTGTTAAACCAAAGTATTTTGTGAGTCTTAAGTCAGTATCAGCTGTAATACCACGTTGTCCTCTTACAATAGCATTTATACGATTTGTTGGCACCCCAATTGCAACAGCTAAAGCATTCTGTGTTATATTTAACGGTTCTAAAAATTCTTCATTTAGAACTTCACCTATATGAGGAACGGGAATAAATTCACTATTAACAATTGTCATATATTGACTCCTTTTATTATATTATACATTACGTACAACGTAATATCAAGTGCAAAATCAATATTTTTTTGTAAAAATTAATGATAATCTACAATTTCAACATCAAATGCGTTATTTTCAATCCAACAAAAACATATTCTATACTGGTTATTTATTCTTATAGAATACTGTTCTTTTCTATCACCTAAAAGTTGTTCCAGTTTATTTGACGGAGGAACCAATAAATCGTTTATATCTTCGGCAACATCTAAACTGTGCAACTTAATTAATGCTCTACGCTGAATATCTTGTGGTAGTTTTTTAGAAAAATTACCATTATATATTTTTTCTGTTTCTTTGCAATTAAAAGATTTAATCATTTCTATATTCTATCACAAGATTTAATTTATTTTTAAATTAGAAAAAGGAAATATGCTCATACCTGTTTTTCAATTGTTTTATGAACAAAAAAATATAACTAAGGATGTATCAAAGTATGTTACTTCAATTGAATATACTGATATTGAACACGGTGCTTCTGATGAATTGGTTATAACATTTGAAGATACTGAAAATTTATGGCAAAATGCGTGGATACCGATAAAAGGTGACTCTATTCAAGCATATTTAGGCTATGAATCAGAAAAACTTCTTAATTGCGGTTCTTTTGAAATTGATGAAGTTGAATTTGAAACTCCACCGGATAATCTTATTGTTAAATCTTTAGCAACAGGAATTAAAAAACCGTTAAGACAAAAGAATTCAAAAGGGTATGAAAATAAAACTCTAAAACAAATTGCAAAAGAGATTGCAGATAAACACGGATATACATTAGTCGGTGATATTGAAGATATTCGTATTGATAGAATTACTCAGAATAAACAGCACGATTTGTTTTTTCTTACAAAACTTGCTGAAGAATATGGATATATCTTTAAGATAGCTGAGAATAAATTGGTTTTTTATGATGTACAAAAACTAAAAGGGGCTAAATCAACATTAATATTTTATAAATCAGATTTAATACATATAAATTTAAGAGAAAAAACATCCCAAAAGTATAAATCGGTTCAAGTTTCATATTTTGACCCAAAGAAAAAGAAAACTATAACTGCATCTGCAAGAAATAATAACGTCATAAAAGGCGATACTTTAAAAATAACAACAAGGTGTTCCGATAGAAAACAGGCAATTTTAAAAGCCAATGCCGCATTAAAAACTGCTGATACAAAAATAGAAGGTTCAATAGAATTTGTTGGAAATCCTTATTTAATCGCAGGAAGTAATATCGAACTAAAAGGAATTGGTCATTTTTCAGGCAAATATCATATTAAACAAGCACGACATATATATGATAGAAATTCAGGTTACAGAACATATTGTGAGATAGTATCTTGTTAAGATTTGGAATTGTATCAAAAATAAATCCCCTATTAGCACAAGCAAGAGTCAGTTTTGAAGATGATGAATCAATCTCGTATTGGCTTCCTGTTTTGCAAACAAAAACTTTAAAAGATAAATTTTATATTATGCCTGATATCGGTGAACAAGTTGTCTGTTTAATGGATGAAAATTCGGAAGATGGAGTTATACTTGGTTCTATTTATTCTTCGGAGGATAAACCAACAGTAACTTCTGAAAAACAAATCAATATCGCATTAGAGAATAATGCTCTGATTAATATTGATAAAGAAACAAATACCTTGACTATAACATTCCAAAACATCAATTTAAACGGCAATATTAATCATAATGGAATGCTAATTAATACAGAAGGTATAAATTCTCAAGCTGATATTATAGATAAAAATTCATCAATGCAAAAAATAAGAGATGTATATAACTCTCATACGCACATCGAAAATCAAGGAAATACAACATCTAAGCCAAATGGGACTATGTAATGTTTACTTTAAAAGATATTTCATATGTTGATTGGCAAGTGAAAATTAATAATCTCGGAGAAGTTGTTGAAGGTGCTGAAGAAATAAATCAAGCAATAGCAATTATTCTTATGACAAAAAAAGGAAGCGTAGCTCATCAACCTGAATTTGGCTCAAATATACATTTGTATTTAGATTATCCGATAAATGAAATTTCTTCTCATCTTGTTCGTGAAATAACTGATGCAATTACGAAATGGGAAACACGAATCACTATAAATAACATAAATTTAGAAGTCCGAGAAGAAAAAATTCACATTAATATTGAATGGACTTTAAAAGAAACAATTATAAAAGGAATAACACAGTTATCTTATGACAGAGCTTCTTGAACCTGAGTTTATAGATAGAGACCCTGAAAAAATCACGCAGGAATGGATTTCCTTATTTGAACAAAAGACAGGAAAGATATTACAGCCTGCTCAAATTGAGATGCTATATGTAAATATTGGTGCATATAGAGAAACTGTTATTCGTATGAAAATACAAGAAGCGGCAAAGAAAAATTTACTAACTTATGCACCGTTAGATGTTCTTGAACATCTGGGTCAACCGTTAGGTGTAACAAAATTATTGGCTAATTGTTCAAAAACAACATTAAAATTCTCTTTAGATGAACCTTTAGATTTTGATTTTATTATCAAACAAGGAACAGAAGTTGAAACTAAAGACGGTTTATTTATTTTTCAAACAACGGAAAATGTAATATTGAAATCAGGTGATTATTTTATTTGTGCTGAAGCAATATGTGAAACACCCGGTTACGCATCAAATAATTATATTATCGGTTCTATTAATAATTTAATAACTCCTTTAAATTACATTTCTAATGTTGAAAATATATCAGTAACCTCAGGAGGTGCCGATGATGAAGATGCTGAAAGTTTAAGAGAACGTATAAGACAAGCTCCTGAAAAATTTTCTAATGCAGGAAGTAAAGGAGCATATAAATATCATACTTTTTCAGCTCATCAAAATATAATTGATGCTGCAATTATTTCTCCATCAGCAGGTGTTGTTTGTGTTTATCCTTTAACAATAGACGGCTTGCCATCAGATGAAATCTTAAAAATTGTACACGACTATTTATATCAAGATGGAATACGACCATTAACAGATTATGTGCAAGTTAAAGCCCCTGAATGTATTTCTTTTTCAATTAAAGCAACATTAATACTTTATTCTTTTGCTGATATTGATACCGTTCAAAAGACTATAAATGCAAAATTAAATGAGTATAAAATCAACTTAAGCGAAAAACTTGGCAAAGATATTGTTATTACTCAAATTATAACTATTTTAAACAGTATTTACGGAGTCTACAAAGTAATATTGGAAAATCCTGTTACTGATATTGAAATTGAAGAATATCAATGGGCAGAATTAAAAAATTTTGATATTAATATCGGAGGTTTTATTAATGAATAACCTTTCGCCAATTAATGATTTAAGTTTAAAAGCCTTTGATGAAATATTAGATGAACGATTTAAAAAACTTGAACTTGATGTTTTAAATATTTATGACATTGACAAAGTTTCTGCTGATGTATTGCCACATCTGGCAGAACAATATCATATAACAGGTAATGAAGGTTGGATTCAAGCCGATACAGAAGAAAAAAAGAGAACATTAATAAAAAATGCAATAAGGTTTCACAGATTAAGAGGCACAAAATATTCTATAATTAAAGCTCTTGAATCTGTCGGCTATTTTGCAGAATTATCTGAGTGGTTTGAATATAACGGAAAACCGTTCTTTTTTAAAGTTGAACTTTGCCTTGATGAAAAAGGCATCGATAAAAATATAAGAAATTCGCTTATTGATTTGATTCTTTCATATAAAAATGTACGTTCACATTTAGAAGGTTTAAACAGTTCTGTTTCTGCACCTGTAAGACCCCAAGTAATTTGTATAACATCTATTTCTCGTACATTAGAGGTTAAACCTGATGTATAAATCAGTAGTTACAAAATATGGTTTGGCAAAGCAAATGGACTGCCTTGCAAATAATAAAGATTTTGACCTTACATATATATCAGTCGGAGACGGCAATGGGCAAGAATATCTACCTGACGAAAATCAAACAGAATTAATTAATGAACTTTGGCGTGGAAATATTTCATATGCAGGTTTAACTGCTGACGGTACTCTTGCTTGTATCGGCACAGTTCCAAATGAAATAGGAAATTTTATAGTAAGAGAAATCGGGATATTTGATTCATCTAATAATTTAATATGTATTGCAAATATTCATCCGACTGAAAAAACAATTGGTGAAAACGGATTAACAGATATTTTAAATTTGAAAATATCAATGGCAGTTGTTAATTCTGCAATAAAAAACCTTATTATCACTCCCGAAACAAGTATTTGTGCAAATGTTGACCTTACAAATTTATCTCAAAAAGGTTTATCCATAATTGGTACTGTTTTTTTTGAAGTAACAAGCCAAGTTCTAGACTACACGGATATTAAACGAACAGGATACGACTATATCGTCATAAAAGAATATTAAGAAAGGAGTCTATATGACTAACAAAAATGTAATTTTAAAAGATGGCGAGGACCTTCTCTTCCCAAAAACAAAAACAGAAATAGTTGTTAATGATAAAGATGAAAGTTTAGATGTCATTCTTACAAAAAAAGCTGATTTAGTAGCAGGAAAAATTCCATCATCACAACTACCTTCATATGTTGATGATGTAGTTGAATTGGTTTTAATTACAGATGTTGTTGAACCGGCATCCTCATATCAAACAGGTGATAAATATTTTAACTCAATTCAAAAGAAAATCTATACAAAATCTTCTACCGATTGGGATTCTGGTGTTTCTCCTGAAAAAGGTGTTATTTATGTTTCAACTTCTGACAATAAAACCTATCGTTGGAGTGGAACTGCTCTAATTGAAATAGCGACAACCGATATTTCATCGAAACAAGACCAAATTAATACTGTCGGTTTATTAAAAGGTACAGGAAATGGAAAAGTAACGACTGCCTCTGCAGGTACTGATTATGCAGCACCTGACCATACACATGCTTCTTCCGACATTACAGGATTAAATGCTTCAACAACTGAACTGAACTACTTAAAAGGTGTTACAAGCTCTATTCAAACACAATTAAATGCAAAAGCAACAACTAATTCTCCTGCGTTAACAGGTACTCCGACTGCTCCTACCGCACCACAAGGTACAAATACAACTCAAGTTGCAACAACTCAATATGTTCAAAATGAAATTTCTTCATTAAAACATATCACTTATGAAACTATATAATTTAATGTTCTAAACAAGGGGATTTATGGCTAATTATAATGTAAAACTAAAAGATAAAGATGGAAATTATCTCTATCCTTATACTTTAGCTTCTCAAGTTGAAGGTATTAATGATATCAATGTTAAATCTGCTTCTAAACTTCAAAACGGAAAAGCAATTGACGGAATCAGTTTTGACGGAACTACCAACTTATCAAGATATACAACTTGTTCAACAGCTTCAGGAACTAAAGATAAAATTGCATCTATATCTGGACTAAAATTAATTGTTGGTACTTCAGTATTAATTAAATTTACTAACACAAATACTGCCGTAAATCCCACATTAAATATTAATAGTCTCGGTGCTTATCCTATTTTACATAAAGGTGCAAATATAAAAGCTGATTTATTAGAAGCAAATATACCTTTTATGTTCATTTTCACAGGAAATGCGTGGGAAATAAGCAATGGAGTTCAACAGGAAACTTCAATTCTTACAGTTACATATTGGTAGTATTAAATGTTTTTTCAATCAAAAATAAAATATTATAAAAACATTATAGAAACATCTAAAGCCGGAACTTATACTTTTACTACCGCTAAAACAGGTATATATGAAATTAAATTAGTTGGCGGTGGTGGTGGTTCAGGTTCATTCGATGCTAAATATTATGGCGGCTGGTCTCGTTGGACATTTGCTTGTGGTGGTTCCGGTGCTTATTTCTATGGATTAATAAGATTAAAAGCTAATACAACATATAGTGTTACCGTTGGTGCCGGTGGTGCTTCGGCAAGACCAAATGGTCAATCCGGAGCAGGCGGTGATACCTATATTTCATTAGAAAATGAAATATTAATATCCGCAGGTGGTGGTTCAGGAGCTCAATGTGCTTATTATTTAGGAGAATCTGTAACAGGACAAGGTGGAATATTAACCCTTGGAAATTCTCTCGAAGAAACATTTGTGGCTTTGAATGGAAGAAACGGTCCATATGGCATTAACAAAGTTTACCAATATGCAACTTCTGTTTTTGATAATTCAAATACTGGTTATGGTGCTAGCGGATATGGTTGGGGTGATGGTGATGACCACGCAGGAGCAAGTGAAGGAATAAACGGTTACGCTCAAATTCTAGGTTATTATGATTCATTCGCTGCAACAGAAAACGACTATGACTTTAAAATTGCTGATTCTCAAATATTTGTACCTGTAAAAAAGCAAAATTCATTAATTCAACCATATCTTTTATTAAAAAAATAATATAGGAACTTTATGGCTACTATTAAAACTCTAAAAAATATAAATTTATTGACTAAAGAACAATATGAAACAACAACACCAAAAGATGATGAACTATACTGCATTGCAGGTCATTTTATAACTGAAGTTTACAACTCCGAAAATTATTGGAGACGTATATATTCTGATGGTTGGATTGAACAAGGAGGAAAAGTTACTGTTGCTTCGATCTTAGATGTTACTTATCCGCTCGCATTCAAATCTGAACCATTGAAATTTACTGTTAATCCATATAATCAACCGACAAATTCAACTAGTGACAATAATTATGTTTGTATGCCAAAAAATATATCAAATACAGCATTCCGTATTGCATACTATGATTCTGACGGCAGTTCAGGACGAACCGGTTTGTGTACTTGGGAGGCGAAAGGATATTAATTAATGCAATATTATGGAACAAAAGATAATCTCAACTATGGATTTTTCAAAGAAAATTTTGAAAGTGCAATTCCAATAACAGACTCGCAAATGTTAGATTTGATAAATCAACAAAGTATCGGTCGTAAAATTGTATCAGATAATATATCAGTTTTTTCAACTGATACCCCTGAAAAATACTATATTAATGAACTTGGTTTATGGGAAACAAGAACCGATGAAGAAATTAATAAACAAAAAGAAGAACAAGAAAAGAATATAAAAATTAATGATTTGAAAAAGGAAATTTCAGATTTAGATGCTAAAAGAATACGAGCAATTTGTGAACCTGCCATAAAAAATAATGAAACAGGCGAGACTTGGTTGGATTTCTATAATTCACAAATTATTTATTTGAGAAATCAACTCACAGAATTAACAGGAGAAACAAATGACTTTGAATAAAATTTGTAACCATTGGACTGCTGGCACTCATAATCACTGCATAAAAGATTTAGAATCATATCATTATTTAATAGATAAAAATGGAAAAATCTATAAGGGTAAATATAAACCAGAAGATAATATTAATTGCAATGACGGTAAATATGCAGCTCATTGCGGAGGCGGCAACACAGGATGTATCGGTTTATCAGTCTGCGGTATGGCAGACTTTGATTTATCTAAAAAACAAACCAAATATCCTCTAACTCAAAAACAGATTGAAGCACTTTGCTCCTTAAATGCATATTTATCTGTTAAATACAATATTGATATTTCTAAAAATTCTATATTTACTCACTATGAATTTGACAAAAAACAACCAAAGTCAAAACAAAAAGGGAAAATAGATATAACTTACCTGCCCTTTATGCCAAATCTAAACAAAGATAGCATCGGGAATTATATCCGAAACAAAACATCTTGGTATAAATCAAAAATTTTAGAAAATAAATATAAATTAGTTAAGAAAGGGGATTGTTATGAAATTATCTGTATTGTTTAAGAATTGGAAAGAGTTAAGCACAATATGGTCAATTGTTCAGCCGTTTATTTTGAAATTAATTAAAAAGAAAGTGCCTAATTCTAAAACAAAATTATATGAAAATTTGGCAAAATATGCACAGCCTGTAATTGATAGCCTTTTTAAATTAAAAACAAAAATTATTAATTCCCCTAATGAAATTGATAACTATTGTTTTGAACAAGGTGTACAAGCTATTGAAAATTTTGCAAATCACTTGTTATTACTGGTTCAACAATTGCGAGCTTAATATATTTTAAATATGTTTAAATGATACAGAATTGGAAGCAATGACTTCCAATTCTGTTTATTCAGAGTGATAAATGTGTCTGTAAAACAATAAAGGAGAACATTATGACAGACAACACAATTACAGCAACAGAAATTTTGAAAAGCAAACAGAAATTTTCAGAATATATTTCTGAAAATCTTCCACCATCAATTACTTCAACAATAAGTAATTATTCAACAAAAAGCGAAACTGAATTATTGATAATTTCAGAATTGACACAAAATTTTGAAACATTCATTAATGCAGTAAATAGTGATATTTTTCAAAATAAAGAAATTCACCCCGATATTTTATGGATAGTTACAAATGAAAAAGAAAATATCATGAATGTCATTAAATTTTTGAACAATGATAGAAAAAAAGGATGTAATCTCTTTGTTTTTAAAGCTTTTTTAAATGAAGATAAAATAGATTTTAAATGCCTTTTAAAACCCGAACTTCACATAAAAAGAGAAAAGAATGAAAATACACCGGCTAAATTGATACAAAAAGAATATTGGGAAAAATATATTGAAATTTGTGATTCAAGCGAATACCCAGATATGCAGATATCTAATGCTCTTCCACAACATTTTCAATATATAGGAATTAGAAAAAAAGGTGTACAAATTGTTCAGACCTTAAATACAAAAGATAAATATGTTGCAAGTGAATTATTCATTAATAATGATAAATCAATATTTAACAATTTGTTCGAACATAAAGAAGAAATTGAAGCTGAAGTTGGGGAATTAGATTGGCAATACCTTGAAGGTAAAAAATCTTCAAGAATAAGAAAAACATTAGACTATGATATATCTCAAGAATCCATAAGAGAAACAGCTATTAATGAGCATTTAAAATTAGCTCAAGAACTAACTAATGTATTTAGTAAATATTTAAAATAGGGGATAATCCCCTATTTTAAATAATCATACATAATTGGAGGAAAAATATGTGTGAAATATTACCAAATACAAAATTAAGAGCTTCTAAGTTAAAACGTTTATTTAATAAACCATTTCTAAGCAATAAATATGCCAAAAGTAAATTGAAAAATATTTTTGAAAGTAAATTTGTATTCTATGACATTGATGACATAAGAGAATCAAACGGAAATGATTTTGACCTAAGAAATTTCATAAAGGGATATATAAATGCCTTACTTTATGATTTAGAAAATAACCCCGAAGATATACTAATTAAATTTGATAAAGAAGCAATAAATATATTGAAATCTATTTCCTTAATGTGTCCGAATGATACAAATATCAAGCATCTTAGTTGATATTATTGTCATTAAGAGTGATTAATACAGAGGTAAAAAACAAAAAGGACAAAAAATTATGGGAATTGAAACAACAACAAAAGAAGAACGTAACTATCAAAAATTTATGACAGAATTAGAAAAGATTTCTAAAAAGTATGGAGTTGGATTATTTGCTTGTGGCTGCTTCCATTACTCGGATGAAGATGGATTTAAAGATATTGTTTATAAACGAGATTCTTCAAGTGGCGATTTAGCAATTCAAAAACTTGTATTTTCAGATGGAACTGTTGAGATATAAGTGAAAGAAGTCTATAAACGCGTCTAAATAGTACAAATATCAAGCATTACGCTTGATATTTGTTTTAATCAGAGTGATTAATGTCAATGTAGATAAAACAAAGGAGATAAAATTATGATGCTAAAAAATCAAAACCGATTATTATTTGGAACAAAAGTATTAAATATAAAAACAAATGAAGTTGGATTAATACTCTACACTTGGGATAATACATTCGCTGATGGTGATATTCCATATGCAACTTGCGTTGATAAGAATGGAAAAAAGTATAATATGGAATTAGATAATTTAAAAATAATAGAAGAATAAAAAAGGCAGATTAACAATTTGCCTTTTTTATTAAAAATGCATAACATGACATGAAGTTATTCAACTAAAGTTCTTCCTAAGAGTCCAACTGGGCTCTTTTATTTTTTGTTTAAATTTCTTTCTATGATTTTATAAACATACCTTTGAGTAAATTCACATTCTAATGCTAATTTGTTTATAGAATACTTTGTACCGTCATAATTATGTAAAATATATCGTTCTTTTACTTTTTTAAAAGCATCCTTAGGAATGCTTACCGTTAAACCGGGAGAACCGAAAATAAGAGCTAAAGCCGATTTTATTCCTGCATTTTCAGCAACTGTTTTTAAATCGTCATTAGGCATATCTTCAGCCGTTATATTCTCCATCCATTTTTTATATTCCATACTATCTGCCTTTATATTGGTCTCATCAGTTAACGCATCACATTAAGACAAGAGACAATCGGAGTAGCCTCTTGTTTCGACCTTAAATTACTAATTCAGTTAATTCTGAATTAGTAATTTTACTTTTAATCTCAATTAAAGTTTTAAGTTTAGATTCATTATCAGAAAGTTCTTTTAGATATTTTGGCATTTTATCCATATCATCAAAAACATCAAGATTATCCAGATTCTTATTATTAGAAGAAAATAAATTCGAATTATGAATTTTAATAAATAGCTCAGCGATAGTAATTTTATTTTTTACTATCAATTCTTCAGTTTCTTCAATTTGTGAATCTAAAATATTAGTAGTTTTATTTTCCATTTTATACCTCCTTATGGTCTCATCAGTTAAAGAACTACTTTAAGACAAGAGGTTAATAAAACCTCTTGTTTCGACCTATTTACACTTTCATTACTGAAATCATATTCTCAAGTTCACGTTCAATTTTGCAAAGCATAGAAATTTGTCCTTCAATAACTTTGCATTTCATTTCACGCTTGTTTCTTTCAAGCCAGTTATTTTCATCAAGAGCTGCATCTGCAAATTTTAATTTAGCTTCACTTAATTCATCATCAAGCATAACTTTTTGATTTCGAATTATGCTCATTACAGCACATTGTTTTACATAATCTTCATCACTTGAAATTTGTCCGTAAAACTGCTCTTCGTTCATTTTTTGCATTGTGTCATTTTTTGCTTCTGTTGCAAACATTGTTCTTTCTCCTTTTTATCTATCATTAAAGTGTGGCCGCACTTTTTACATTTTTCTTTATTTGAATTATTGCCTGTATTGCCTTTGATGCTTTCTTTTTTGTAAGAAACATCAAATCATCTGTATGAAAATTTTTATGCAGAAAAATTCTTAGTGATTCCTTTGCAAATTTATCCGTATCAAAATAACAAATGTCTCGCCATACTCCTTCTAGCATTCTTAATTGAGCAGGTGATGCCATTTTTTCATCCCTTTTTAAATCAATATATTTCGTTGGTTTGACTTTCCAACAATTCATCTCTATCGCTTTTGCTTCTAAAATTTCAATTAGAATTTGTGCTGCTGCAAACGGCAAATCTTTTGATGTTTCAACTCCAAAATCAAATAGCATATCATTATATGCATCATCATCCATTTTTAAAACATTTTTTAATGTATGTATTTTTTTAATTTGAAGTTTCGTAATCATATGTCATCCGTTCTTGTTGTATTATTTGACCCTTGTGTATTCCAAATTGCACTCCGATAAGGAAAATGGCAAGGAAGATTAATATGCGATATAAAAATTGTTCAAAATTTTTACTTAACATACTCTTCATCCCTTACCATAATTAATTTAGAGCATTGTCGAATAATAGTTTTGTCTATCTCTCTTTTATTGATTTTCGCAGTATGAATACTATGTGTAATTAAATGTTCAAGTTTTCTTGTGTTACAACCTGAATATATAGAAAATGTTTCACAAAGTTCAGATGGAATATTTATTGATTCAAGTATTTTTTCTATATCATTTTTGGATAAATTATCCAGTAATTTGTGATATTTTACTCTGGAATATAGTTGTTCATATTCATTATTAAATCCTTTTAAATTTGCAAATAAAATATTTCTACCAACAAGCAAAATACCGATCCCGGTTTTATCGTGAATTCTGCGTGTAATTTCTAATGCACGATAAGGAAGATTTTCAGCTTCATCGATTATTAACAATCTGCCTGAATGATGTAATTTATTTATTACATCTTCCATTAATTTATATACAGAACCTTTACCGGATAATCCTAATCTTTTATGAATTTCTAATAACAAAGATTTTGATGTATAACCGGAATCACTTTCAATAAGAATTGAATCTATAAATTGTTTTGTATAACTTTTTACAGCAACCGTTTTACCAAGTCCTGCTTTACCAACGCAAACACCTATTTTGCCTTTTGTGTGGCATAATCTTCCAATTTCAAATATATATTTGAATATTGATGTTTCAACAATAGGAATATCTTCTACTGTTACTTTCTCTTTTTCTCTTTGTATAAAATTAGAAATAACATCTGTTATTCGTTCATTTTTACCTTTATAACAGCCGTTCATCCAAAGGCTTAAAACTGTTTTAGATAAAGAAGTTGCTTTTGATACAGCAGTTAAGCTATAACCTTTTTCTTCTATAAAATCCTTGAATTGGCTTCTAATATCCACTAGCAGCTCCTTTCAATTCTTCATTTAGAATTTTATCTGTTTCAAATAAATAAATTTTTTCTTCTTGATTATCTTCAGAATCTAAATATATAGACAAATCAGCTTTTCCAAATTCTTCCATCTCTTTATTTTTTCTAATAGCTTTATCCATATTGGTATTTGCTATTTTAGAAACTTGCGGTTTAGAACTTTTTTCAATACTTGAATATGCCGCTTTATAATTTGCACATTGTTCTTCTATTGAAATTTCTTTATTTTGCTTTATATATTCTTTTGCAATTTTTAAATTTCGTTTTTTGATTGAAAGTGCTTCTTTGAATTCTTCTTTTGATATTGTTTTTGCGTGTAAAGCAGCAACTGCTCTTACTGCCCTAATTTTACCCACAAACTCGTCATTATCGGCTCTAAATGCCCAAGCCTCTTTGTAATTTTGAACATCTCTTCGAAGATAAACCCTTAACCCTGTTTTTGAAATCATCCAATCTGCCCAATAAGTTATGCCTAAAGAATTGTCTTTTATTCCATTTCTTCCGACTGTATAAGTTTTGATGTTCTCATACAGAAAAGTTTTAGAGCATCACGAGATGTTGTAATTTTTTCTGTAAATTCTTGATTAAATAACTCATCAGGACACAATCCTTTGAGGTTTTTACCCTCTGATGGTCTTTTATTTAAAACATTAATGATAAAATCATCAAATATAGTTTTAAATCTCTCAAAAGGCATAATCTTGCCGGCTTTGATTTCATGAGCAAGTTTTTCAGGTCTTTCAACTACATTTCCACCACGATAACCAACACAATGTTTTGATAATAATTCCTTAATCTTTAAAAAATCACGTTCAATCGGTTTTGTTTGTGCATTATATGGTAGTGCAAAATGTACTTCAACATTTAATTCTGAAAGCATTGATGTTGTTTTTGATTCGTTATATTCAACCTTTATACTTTTTCTGCCACCCGCAAAATCCCTACAACGATAATCTTTCCCATTATCTATAATTACATCTTCCGGCAAACCATAACTTTCTGCGGCATAATAAAATGTTTGAAATATATGGTCAGAATTTGGATGCGAACATTGCAAAAGCCAACCAAGCCACTTGCTTGATTTATAATCTCGCCACGCAGTTACCCAAGGATATACAACATCGCCTTCATTACTTAAACATGCAACATCAATCTGTGCGTGGTCTGAAACCCATACTTTTCCACATATTATATTAGAATAATCTCTTTCTATATAACAGCCATATTTGCGATTCCATGCACTTTGACCTTTTCTTGCTAAATATATGCTTTGTTTTGGTATTTCTTTTTCAATCCTTCTTTTAAATGCCATATGGCTTGGAAAATATATTTTTAATTCATTATTAATACGAATTGCATATCCTCTTGTCTGTTCCCAACAAGAATATAATGAAGGACTTCCTTCCTTTAAATATAAATTTTTAAAATATTCAAAATATTCTTCTTTTATTGATGAATTATTTGAATGACCATATTTTGCCAGTAAACCTTGAATTCCATATTGAGCATATCTTTTACGCATTTTTATTAAACAAGAATATGATGTTTTATACTCAATATTTGTTTTATTCCACTCTGACAAAAATATTTCAAGTTCTTTTCCCCTTAAACCCTCACAAGATTTAAGGATAGTTATATACTTTTCTGCTTGTTGTTTTGCCCAGTTTGGTGATTCTGAATAATTTTTAGAATTTTCTTCAATAACATTTTCAGTTGAATTTTTATTATTATCTAAATAGATATAATAATTTAATTTTCTTCCGTCTCTTTCTATTCTATAAACAAATTCACCATTACGGCATTTCTCTTTTATTGTCTTAATAGAAAGATTTAGTTGCTCACTAACTTCATTTATTGAAACCCAGTTAATATTATTAGTTTTAGCCATTTACTCTATAATCCTTAACTGTTATTCCAAATACTTTTTCTATGAAAAATATATCTATTGCTTCACAACCTCTTTCACCTGTCATATATCTGCTTACAACACTTTTTGACAAATGTAGATTAGTTTCAATTTCTTTCGATTTTAAATCTAATATTGTTGAGATTATTCTAATGATGAGTCTCTTTTTGCAAAAAGCACAATTCTTCATTTTTGAAAACTTCCAATCTGATATAGTTAGTTAACCTATCTTTTTTTCGACATTTTATATCTTTTATAAATAGCTTGATTGGCTATATTTTTAGCAAAAAGAATTAAGTCAACTGTCTATTTTCATTTTTAGTATTTATAATTTAATTAATTTAAATTATATTTGTTTCTTGCTTAAAATAAAGGATCCCAAACTCAACAACGGGGAACATTCCCCGCTTTGCAAACTTCAAAAACCTTGTGACTCATAATATCACCTTTTTTTAATATTTTATTTAATCACTTTGTAATACTCTACATATTTTGCGTATGTGACTTTTATAAAATCGGGGAAAAGTTTATTAAGTTAGATTAAGAATTTATCATATTTTTTAAACTTTTATACAGTTCATCAAATGATTTATTTCTTCGCCAAATATATTCTGCCAGTCTATAATACATATATTTTTCATTTATATTATGACTCTCTATTCTTGATAAATAACTATATATTCGCTTAAATTCTCTTACTTCCTCTTTTGTATAATTTTTTTCTAACTTAGCTCTCAAAAGTTTATCACTTACAAAAACTTGATTTTTATAGACATAAAAATATGCATATTTTTCATAAAACTTTCTATATCTGCCAATCTGAGGTTTTTCAAAAAATAAATGCATTAATTCTTTTAATTGATGTTCGTAAATCAGCTTCCTAAAAACACTATAATATTTACATATACAATTTGTTTGAACATTTACTAAATAACATAGTTTTGTTGGCAGAATTTCTGAACAAAAACCTTTGATAATAATCTCTATTTCTTCATCTGCACGAAATTGAAACATTAATTCCAAGTTTTTATTATCAATAGTATTTAATGTTTTCTTATTTTCAGTTAAAGATATTTTTTTGTCTTTTACCTCAATTAAATTTTCTTGTTCTAACAACAAAAGAATTGTTTCGATTTCGACTTCGTCGGCTTCTAGAAATTGAAATAAATCATCAAGCGTACATTGCTTCAATCTTCGGCATAATTTTAATACTTGGTCTTTCATTTAAAATTCCTTTCAATGTGTACTCGTCTAATTCCTCAATTTGATTTGTTTGTGATAATTTCTCTATTTGATTAATCAATTTAACCAATTGTCTGAATTGGTTTGTTCTCGTTGAAAGATATGTTATTGCTTCATCGCTGAAACTCAAATCTGTTAGTTGCGTTATAATTTCCCAAATGTCATCTTTATTAAATTGCTCAAATTTTAATTTTTTAAATAACCTATCTTCAAAGTGCTTAAATCTTGCAATTTTTTTATCAATCATTCCCATTCCGACAAGTACAATCGGACTGCCCACATTGTCTTGAATATCCCTTAAACTTTCAATTACATTCTTATTCCCCACTAAATAATCAACTTCATCAACAATAATAATTTTGGGTTCAGACTTTAAATGTTTAATAATTAAATTGTAATTATCTTGCATCAAAAATTTAGGGCGATATCCAAGTTCTTCAACAATAGCTTTCATTAATGCATTTTGAGTCATTTCATTATTTGCTCTTACATAAATAGCATCGTTTCTTGTTGCCCACCAAATAATTGAATGACTTTTTCCAAGTCCGTGTTCACCATAAACCAACGCAAACTTTGGAATATTACTTGGGAGTTTTTGTAATTCTTCCATTAACGCTACAAACTTTTTTACATTTTTTGTTTTTACAAATGTTTTTTTCATAACTAATCTCCGTATAAATTATTGTATTCATCACTTTTAATATAGTTTTCAAGCCAAATTCTATCCTCAGAATTTGTACACCCATATTTCATTAACCATTCGTATTTTTCGAAGTTTGATGAAAAGAATGGTCTGTTCATTTGTTGTTCACGAACTGAAAGTTTCTTCTCTCGCTTTGTTTTTTCAATTTTTTCTTCTTCAATTACAGGCTCAATATCTATATCAAGAACTTGTAATTCATCTTTTGTAAATGTCTTTTTAACTTGTTTTATTAATTTTGATTTTAATTTTTGTTGTTTTTGATATACCTGTTTGTATTCTTCCATATCCTTAACAGAACCTAAAACATTAGCCATCGGATGGACTTTTTCTACACGCTTTGCAATACATAAAAACTCGCCTTTTTTTGAATAAACATATATTTTTGATAAATCAAAGAGGCTGTATCTTATATTTACCATATCTCTGATATCAAGAAGTAAATCACTTCTATAATGCATATTTAAAAATGTTATTCCGTGCTTATTTATTGTCCTTACTTCTGTTTTCATCATTAAATCATTTAGAATATGAGGATTAATATTTTGTTTTTTAATACTATTTAAACATTGTTTAATCGTCATTTCTTGATTGTTTGGACAAGGTTTTCTATTATGAAATTCTAACCAACAATCTATATATTTAATTACTTCTTGAACTGTCGGAATATGATTATTTGTTTTTTTATGTATTTCAAGATGAAGTTTTTCGCCTCTCTTCATCCACGCAGGTTTATCTTCGATTGATGTACCGATATAACTTGGCATCATTTTTTCAAATTCTTCTTGAAACTCTCTAAAAAATCTTTCTATAACTTTAGCTCTTGCATTATATGGTTTAGCAAAAACGGAGTGTATCCCTAAGTTAGAATACACTCCATTAAATCCCTCTTCCTCAAAATCTGTATTTTGAAAGTATTTAGACTTAAATGCTTTTCCGTTATCTTGATATACAACTTTTGGAATCAGACCAAGATTTAAAATGGCATTTCTTAATGCACTTGCTATGCATTGAGTATTCTCACTCATCATAATTTCATAACCTACAAGTGCAGTTGATTTCCAGTCTAAAAAACCGACCAAAGTTGCTCTGGTCGGTTTACCTGTAAACGGATTAATAACTTGAAAATTAAGAACGTGTCCATCTGCAACAAGTACATCCCCAACTTCTATTTTACTAATGTCACGTTCAATATATGGTTCAACTTTATCGTGATATGCTTTCATTCCTTCTCTTTTTAATACCCATTCTGCATAGTTGTTCTTTTTAAAATGCTCTGCATATCGTTTAAAAGATAAGTCACAAGGCAGATTATCATATCCTCGTTTTAACAGAATTTCTTTAGTTAATCTTATTGCTTTACCATAATTAAATTGGCTTTGATGAAGCAAAAAAGTTAAAAGAATCTGCCTCATCTCTTCATTTAAAATCGTATTGTATTCATTTTGTTTCGCAACTTTATACTTGGGTGACAATGCCTCAGGTGTGCCGTATTTCTCGTATGCTTTAACCCATCGGTGCAATGTCCCAATTGATATTGTTCCTATAAAATTAAAAACTTTAGGTAAATAAAGTCCTGAGTTATATAAATCAAGAAATATACAATCAGCTTCTTTTTTAGTTTTAAATTTCTTTCTATAATTCAATAATGATTTAACTATATCTATTCTTGCAAGTGATGTTAATCTTGCACTTTCTGAAACAAATGTTTTAGCAGGCATTTTGTTATTAACAGGCACAAGAGCTGTTGATTGAGTTTCATTCTCCCTTAATTTCTCTTGTATTTCTGGTTCTAAACTTGAAAACAATATTTCATAAGAGGTGCCGCCATTTACTTTAACTTCTCGTGAAATATATTTACTTTCAGGTTTATTTATTTCTATTCTTAAAGAACGATTACTCTTTAAACCTTTTATCTCTGCTATCTTATTGATAGCAACGAACGAGTTAAAAGTGGTGCTTGCACCAACTTTTTCAACGAGAGAGGAGCTAAAAGCTTTGCTTATATTTATATATTCTTCTTTCATGGTACAAACACATTACCTCTGAAGCATAAAAATATGAACACTACTTCCGACCTTTGTGTCCGTTTCGTATCAATCTATTTATGATAGAATGTTAGAAAATTTGAGAAAATACTATGAATAATTTCGTTAATAGCTTTGAACAAGAAAAACAAAAAATTAATGAATATATTAATAAAGGATGCATTTCCGGCAACGTTTTAATTACCTTGAAAAACAAACCACATATTCATGCCAGATATAATATTAACGAAAAAAATTTAAAACAGATGTATATAATCTGGAATCAAGATAAAGAACCATATATTATTAAATGTCCCGTAAAAACTATCGGTTTACGCTCTTATATAATAAATGTAAAAGACAGAGACAGATATGGAATTAATAATAATTACAAAGAAATAAAAATATTAAAAAAAGACATAAACAAGTATTTTGGTTATAAAGCTGCAACAAGCTATGAATTGGCATTCTCTTTTTTATTAATGCAAGAAAAATCACATATCATATCAAAATTAAAGTATATAAATGACATCAATTTATATAAATTATTTGTTTCAGCCTCTGAATTTGATTTTTTACTAGCTTTAGAAATTATTGCAAAAGAATTAAAACTAAATTATTTATTCAGAATTGATGATGATACATTTTAAAATTTTTATATTTTTTCAAATAGGACATTGCTGAAAATAATCAAACTAGCCGTAAATAATCAAACTGGTGTTAAATACAGGCATATTCTGCATTTGGAACATAAAATCAAACTGTCCGTTAAAGTCAAAAAAATGCCCATTTTCATCCAGTTTGATTTTTCCAAAATCATCAAATTACCGACCACTAAAATACTACTAACACAAGGGTTTTAGCGATTAAAATCAAACTGACCGTTATAATCAAACTGGGTGTTAAAATACAAATACTTTTGTCCGTTAAAATACAAACATTAAAGGCATTAAAAAAGAGGCTTATTAAAAGCCTCTTAATTTAAATGGTGGAGGATAGGAGATTCGAACTCCTGACCCCCTGCGTGCAAAGCAGGTGCTCTACCAGCTGAGCTAATCCCCCATTTACTTTTGGAGTTGTCTTGAACACTTAGTGCTCTAAACTACAAGATTATAATATCATGTCATAAAAAAAAATCAACACCTTTTTTTCAAATTTTTTATATTTTTTTTCAAATCCTCTTTTTTATCTTTATTATTAAGCAATTTTAGGGTTGATTCCATTATAGCAACAGCTTTTTTCTTTTCCCCTATCATCAACAAATAATCTGCATATTCTTCAATATATTCAATATTTGCAGGCGATAATCTCTTCATCACCGAAAAATTAGCAATTGCATTTTCTGTATCATTATTATAGATAGAACATTTTGCCATATAATATCTATATTGTGCATTTGTTATATCAAAGTTCGATGCTTCTTTAAAATATGAATACGAATCATTATAATTTTCTAAAATATAATAACATTCAGCTATTCGTGTATAATATTCTTCTTTTGAAGGGTTAATTGATAATGCGACTTTATAATTTGATATTGCCTTTTCATATTCACCTGTTATTAAACTGATGGACGCTATAATAGCATATGCTTCTGCTAAATTTTTATCCAAATCTAAAGATAAATTTGCATAATATATCGCTTTATCATACTCTTGCTGTTGAATAGATACTTCTGCCAATAATAAATATGCTTGAACATATTTCGAATTCATTTCAATTATGTTGTCACAAATTTCTTGAGCTGTTTCTAAATCAGATAAATAATATTTGAGCTTTGCAAGCTCATATTTATAATCAATAGATGTTTCATTTAGTTCTATAGCTTTATTTATAGCAGTTGCAGCCTTTTCCCATATATTTAATTTTGAGTAATACACCGATTCTACATAAAAAATAAAATCATCATTAACTTTACATTCTGAAAGTTCCTCAAGCAATTTACCTGCATTAGCCACTTCATTTTTATTTATTAACAGCAATGCTTTTAATGCTAAAGCTTGATAATTATCAGCATTTATTTTTAATATCGAAGACACCAATTTTTCTGCTAAATCATATTTTGAGTTCAAATAATACATATATGCTAATGCATAATTATATGTTTCATTTTCAGGTTCAAGAGCAATTGCTCTACAATAATTCCCTTCTGCTTCTTTAAAGAATCCTTTTATAGAAAATGCAATTGCCAATTTAAAATAATAGTCTGCTTTTTGAGGATTAAATTTAATCGCATAAGAATAATATTTAATAGATTCATCTATATTTGCTTGTGAATAATAAATTTCAGCAAGAAGCGCATATAATCTATCATCTTCAGCAGTTTTTAATAATTTTAAAGATAACTGTTCTGCATTATCAACTTGTCCTTTTTCTAATAAAAGCAATGCGAGTTTTATACCTGCATCAAAATTATGTTCATCTGCCTCAAAAGACTTTTTATAATATTCTTCTGCTTTTTCATATTCGCAAAGCTTAGAATAAGCCAATGCAACATTATAGAAAATAATACTTCTATTTAATAAATCACTATCTTTTGTATATAAGTCAATAAGTAACTCGTTTTTATCTGTTAATAATAAAACTTCAAATAACTCTTCCGAAATCAATTCAAATTCATATTTACGATTATACAAATCAAGCAAAAAAGTTTCTGCTCTGTCAAATTCCTTCGTTAATTTTAAAAGCTTAGAAAACAGGAACTTAGTATTATCATCATCGGGATTTCTTAATAAAATTTGTTCATAATAGCTTACAGCTCTGTCATATTGAAATAATTTAGTATACAAAAACGCAAGTTCAGTCATTATTTCCGAACTTTCTTCATCTAAAGCTAATGCCTTATAAAAATAATCTATCGCTTTTTTATAATCACCATTATTTTTATAATCAAAAGCTGTTTTTAAATATTCTGTTAAACTATTTGTATTCATCTACTTTATTATATTTTTAATTAGAAAAATAGTAAAGGAAGAATTGTTACTTTTTTATTGCACAGTAAATTTTGTATAATAAATCTATATCTACAGTTTCATTTTTGATTGAATACAATAATTCTTCTTTTTTATTAATAGTATCAACCAAATGTTCAAAATCAAATATATCTTTATAATCAACATCAAGCGCAGAAGCCAATTTTTCAAGTGTCTCAGCACTAACAAAATTAACTCCGCATTCAATTTTACTTAAATTTCTTTCTCCAATACCTAATATTTCAGAAAGTTCTTCCTGTGTATATTTTTTACGCAATCTTAATTCTTTTATACGTTTACCTAATAATTTTTTCATTACACTTTCCCTTATATATTTTAAGTGAGTTTATTTGTAACAATAAGGAATTAAAAGACTCTATTAACCTTGACGAAGAGTCTAATAAGATGTAAAGTAATAATAGAAGTTCTTTTTAAGATGAGTTGGACATACAGGAATATGAAATTTTTGTTAGATGAGTATTATGCAAAAACGCACGGATTTTACCCGTTTTTTAAATATTGTCCAATAAAATATTGGGATTATTATATAAAAAAACGTGCTAAAGATGCTACAAAAAGAGAATATAATTGGCAGAACCCAAAGACTCTAAATGAAAAAATCAGATGGCTTATTTATAACGAAAAGCTTGAATTAAAAACAAAACTAACTGATAAAATTCTTGTAAAATCTTATGTTGCCTCAAAATTAGGCAAAAATTGTACAGCAGAATTATACGGAATATATAATAATTTCGATGAAATTGATTTTTCAATACTTCCGGAGCGTTTTGTGCTAAAAGCAAATCATGGTTGGAAAATGAACATGATTATTTATAGCAAAGACTTTGTAAAACAAAATTACAAAACAATGAAAAAAATATCTGAACGCTGGTTAAAAACGAACTACGAATTTTTCAGCGTGGAACCTCAATACAGAAATATAAAGCATAAACTTTTAGTTGAACGATTACGAGACAACAAATATAGAAACGATATTCAAGTTTTTTGTTTTAACGGAAAAGCAAAATATATAGAATTATTATTTTCTAAAGACAATAATTACTTTAGCCAAATTTATGATACTAATTGGACATTAACCGAATACACATATATGCCTAATATATGTAAAGAAGCACAAAGCGAACCAAATCGTTTGGATGAAATAATAAAGTATGCAGAAATTTTAGCTAAAGAATTTTCATTTGTAAGAATTGATTTTGCATTTGATGCAGATGATTTACATGTGGTTGAAATGACATTTACACCTTGCAGTGCAATGATTCCTTTTCATAAAGAAGAATTTGATTTGGCTCTTGGCAATCAACTAATTTTACCAAAGGAGGCATAGCGTTGCAGAATAAAAAAATAAATGTTTTAATATTCGGATTAAGTGCTCTTAATTCTTCAATAATAGAAAAACTTAGTGTTTCAAAAAACATTAATAATATTTATACAATTAATGCAGATAACAATGTTCTATTCAATGTAATTAATTTGGGCAGCGGAAAAGAATTAAGAATGATAGAGCTAAAAAATCTAATAAAAGAAAAAGAAATTGATTTTGCTGTTATTTTTAATGAAATCTACTCTGCATACGGTACAGTCGATTATTTTAGAGATGCAATTCCAGTCATAGGAACAACTAAAAAATGGTTCAAACTTGAAGAATATAAGACTGTAGGTAAAAATTTTATGATTGAAAATGGAATAAAAACTCCCGATTTTAAAATTATAAAAGATGATAATGATATTAAGAATGCACTAAGTAAGTTCAGTTTACCTATTGTTATTAAAAATAATAATATTAGAGCAGGTTTTGGCACATATATTTGCAATAAAAAAAGTGAATTTAAAAAACTTGCAAAAAAGTTTTTAAAGGAAGATAGGGTATGCATTGCCGAAAAATTTATTATTGGTGAAGAAATAACACAAACTTATATATGGGATACAAAAAATCTAATTGCACTTAACCCTGTAAGAGATTATAAAAAACTCAAAGAAGGAAATAAAGGAATTAATACTGGAAGTTTAGGAAGTTATACACCTGTAGAACTAAGTGATAATCAATTAGAAATTTTAAATAAATACAACAAGCAAATGGAGTTAATTTTTGAAGCTGTTAAGCCTGATTTTACAGGTATATTTTGCACTAATTTATTATTTTCCAATGATGAAGTATACACATTAGAATTTAACATGCGCCCAGGAATTCCCGAGTTTGAGACATTGCTTGAAAATATGAATATAGATGTTCTTGATTTCTTTTATAAGATAGCAATAAAAAAAGCACAAAATACATATATAAAATACAAAAAAGGTAAGACAGGCTGTGTTGTAATTGTACATAAGGATTATGCAAAACAAAAAATGAATGAAAAAAGAAAATGGATATCTTTAAAAAAACTTTTTGAAAATTCAAAAAACGGAATAAAACTATATTTAAACGGTGCTTGCATTGACCCAAATTATAATTTTGAATTTGAAACCAATAAAGTGCTTTATACAATACTAAATACGGATACAGACAATCCATTTAAAAAAATCTATCAACTTTTAAACACTACAGATACAAAAAATTTATATTACAGAAAAGATATAGGAGCATAAAATGAAGAATAACTTTTTTGAAAAACTTACACAATTTTTTGAGGGGAATAATTCCTTAAAAGCAAATAGTAGCGGTCAATTCCCCCCCCCCGACAGATAGTGACGATTCAATAACTATAGATGACGACTCTTTTATTGATGATGCTGTAATATTGTTAGGGGGAAACGTAAACCTAAAAACACGGTTCTAATACTACAATAAAGTTTTCTCATTGAGCATTCATCAATAAAATAATGAATTACTTAATAAGGAGACTTTTTATGAGAAAAAATATTTTTGAAAAATTGACACAATTTTTTGAAGAAAATAACTTTTTCGGTTCAACAAATAACAATCAATTATCTGAGATCAATAATGATGTAACTATTGAGGATAACTCTTTTATTGACGATAATGCATTTATTGATGATATACATATTGCTTTATCAAACTGGAAATAATATTTTTAATAAAATAACTATAGAAAAGAGTAATATACCAAAAGATAGTATTTACTGTAAAATATTGTTATGAATAAACGATTTGAAATATGTTCTAAATATAAGCCGTCAGGCGACCAGCCAAAAGCAATTGAGAAACTCACAAACGGACTAAAGCAAGGTTACGATGCTCAAACATTATTGGGAATTACAGGTTCCGGCAAAACATACACTATTGCAAATGTCATAGAAAAGGTTCAAAGACAGACACTTGTAATTGCACATAATAAAACACTTGCTGCACAATTATACAACGAGTTTAGAGAGCTTTTCCCTAACAATGCCGTTGAGTATTTCATATCATATTATGATTATTACCAACCTGAAGCATATATTCCAAGAAGCGATACATATATTGAAAAATCTGCAACAATAAATGATGAAATAGACCGTTTACGCCATAATACAACAAGAAGTTTATACGAAAGAAATGATGTTATAGTTGTAGCTTCTGTAAGTTGCATATATGGTTTGGGGCTTCCTGAACAATATTTGAGCAGTGCATTAAAAATCGAAGTCGGTGATGTTATAGACCGCAACGCATTCTTACGTGAACTTGTAAAAATTCAATATACAAGAAACGATTTGGAACTTACACGTTCAACTTTTAGACCGCGCGGTGACATAATAGAAATAATGCCGGCTTATGAGAAAGCTATTACCAGAATTTATTTATTTGGCGATGAAGTTGAAAAAATAACAAGAATAAACCCTGTTTCAGGAGAAATTCTTGAAAATGTTGATACAACAGTTATTTTTCCTGCCGTTCATTATATCTCAGGTGACGAAGATAAAGAAGAAACTATAAAAATGATTAGGCAGGAAATGCAGAGTCAGGTTAAAAAGTTTGAGTTTGAAAATAAATTAATTGAAGCCCAAAGAATTTATCAACGAACAAACTATGACATTGAAATGATAAAAGAAATGGGTTATTGCAGCGGAATAGAAAACTACTCAAGAATACTTGAACGACGTCCCGAGGGCAGTGCACCATCAACTTTATTGGATTATTTTAACGACGATTTTCTTTTGGTAATAGATGAATCGCATGTTTCAATACCTCAGTTAAAAGCTATGTACAATGGTGACCAAGCAAGAAAATCAGTGCTTGTTGATTACGGGTTCAGATTACCAAGTGCTAAAGATAACAGACCATTGAAAATAGAAGAGTTTTGGTCTAAAGTAGGACAAAAAATATATGTATCTGCAACTCCGGGGGAATTTGAAAAATCTACATCCTCAAATCTTGTAGAGCAAATCATTCGACCTACAGGACTTGTAGACCCTGAAATTTTTGTAAAACCGACACTTAATCAGGTTGATGATTTAATAGAAGAAATTAAAAAAGTTACAGAGAAAAAAGAACGCATTTTGGTAACAACACTTACAAAAAAAATGGCAGAAGATTTATGCGACTACTTGCAACAGCTTGGAATAAAAGTAAGATATTTGCACAGCGAAATAGTTTCAATGGAACGTGTTGAAATTCTTCGAGATTTAAGGCTTGGACTTTTTGATGTTTTAATAGGTGTAAACTTACTTCGTGAGGGGCTTGATATACCCGAAGTTTCTCTTGTTGCCATTATGGATGCTGATAAAGAGGGTTTCTTGCGTTCAGAAACAAGTTTAATTCAAACTATAGGAAGAGCTGCAAGAAACGTATGTTCAAAAGTAATTATGTATGCTGATAAAATTACGGATAGTATGGATAAAGCTATTAAAGAAACAGAAAGAAGACGAAAAATTCAAATAGCTTACAATAAAGAACACAATATAACTCCGCAAACAATTAAAAAACCTATTGAAAATAACCTATTACAGCTTGTTTCAAGCTATAGAAATATTGAAGATATTGTTGCTGAAGAAATGGTTGAAAATAATATTTCAAAAAAAGATTTACCAAAATTATTAGATGAACTTGAAAAATCTATGAAAAAAGCAGCCTCAATCTTAGACTTTGAAAGGGCTGCCGAAATCAGAAATCAAATTAAAAAATTAAGAAATCTTTCTCTTTAGTTTTTTTGGTGTTTTTTCTTTTATTTCAGGAATAACATCTTGATACATATCAGAACAATATATCAAGAAAATAAAAGAAGATATAACTATAACAATACATTTAAGTATTAATAAGCTAATATGATCACCTAACATTTCAAGTAATGTAATATAAACCAAATAAGTAACAGTACACACAATAAATGCATATTGAAGTATAAAAGATAAGAATTGAACAACAAAGTTACCTGAAGCATCTAATATATTTTTTATTTTAAATGCATCAATTATATTACCTTTTGCACTGAATAAAACAAGAGGAACAAATATAAATGGAGAAAAAATTGCAGTTACAATGATATAAATAACTGTCATTACGAATGGTTCAAAAACTATATTTTGTCGAATATATTCGATTGCAACATAATATAATAATGAAGCAGGAAGAACAGCAACAAGTCCGCCAAGCGATTTAATTATTATATCTAAAATACTAAACGGACCTGGAAGTAACGGTGTTTTATTGTTAATATTCCTATGCATTGTAACAACAGCACTGCCAAACATTAAAAGATAAACAAATGCAAATAACGGAACAAGCTGAGGGTTTCCATTTGGAAAATCTAAATTATTATCATATAAAACAACAAGTACAGCTGCAAAAATACCTAATTTTATAATCCATAAAGGATCACCGCATATACTTCTAACTGCATTAATCAACGAAGCCATAATTCTTTATCCTCTATTCTTTATAATTTATATACCCGTTACAATCTATCGTTAAACTCTTCACCTTTAATCTTTATAATAATATCTGTAACATCTTTATCATCAAGAGTTTCTTTTTCAAGAAGTTCTTTTGAAATAGCATCTAATAGGTCTCTATTTTCGGTTAACAATTGTTTTGCAACTTCATATCTGCCGTCTATTATCTTTTTTACTTCTCTATCTAAATCTGCAGCAAATTCTTCTGAAAAATCTCTTGTTGTACCGAAATCTCTTCCCATAAATACATGTTCTTGAGATTTGCCGTATGTCATAGCCCCCATTTTATCAGACATACCCCATTGAGAAACCATCTTTTTAGCAACTTCTGTTACTTTTTGTAAGTCACTTGAAGCACCTGTTGAAATTTTATCAGAACCATAAACAATTTCTTCAGCCACACGACCGCCAAGTGTCATTGTAATTTGGTCTAATAATTTAGATTTACTTACATGAACTTTATTATCTTCAGGTTTTGTCCAAGTAATACCAAGAGCATAACCTCTCGGAATAATAGTAACTTTATGCAATTCATCGCAATCATGAAGTAATTTAGCAAGAAGCGCGTGCCCAACTTCGTGATAAGAAGTTATCTCTTTATCTTCATCAGTCATTACTTTACTTTTCTTTTCAATACCTGCTATTACTCTATCTATTGCATCATCAATTTCTTCCATATTAATAACTGTTTTATTTTTTCTTGCTGCAAGCAATGCCGCTTCATTTAGCAAGCTTTGTAAATCTGCACCTGTAAATCCGGGGGTACGTTTTGCCAATACCTTTAAATCAACATCTTTATCTAACGGTTTACCTTTTGCGTGAACATTTAAAATTTGTTCTCTGCCTTTTACATCAGGAAGGCTAACCATAATTTGTCTGTCAAATCTACCCGGTCTTAAAAGAGCATTATCTAAAATATCAGGTCTGTTTGTAGCTGCTAATATAATAATATTGGTATTACCGTCAAAACCATCCATTTCAACTAACAATTGGTTAAGAGTCTGTTCTCTTTCATCATGCCCGCCACCAAGACCGGCACCTCTTTGACGTCCAACTGCATCAATTTCATCTATAAAAACAATACAAGGTTGATGTTTTTTAGCTTGTTCGAATAAATCACGCACCCTTGAAGCACCAACACCAACGAACATTTCAACAAAATCAGAACCACTTATAGAGAAGAACGGCACACCTGCTTCACCTGCAACAGCTTTTGCCATTAAAGTTTTACCTGTACCCGGGGCACCGACCAAAAGAACACCTTTTGGAATTTTTGCGCCAAGTTTTAAGTATTTATCACCATTCTTCAAGAAATCAACAATTTCTTCAAGTTCTTGTCTTTCTTCATCAATACCTGCTACATCCTTAAACGTAACTTTTACTTTGCTATCAAGCATCATTTTAGCTTTACTTTTACCGAAAGATAATGCTTGAGAACCGCCTGTTTGAATAATTTTTGCCAAAATAACAAAAAATGCAACTATCAGTAATATTGGAAGCGCTGTTCCCATTAAGCCCATAAATGAAGAATTTTCATTAGCTTTTTTAATATCAATATTTACATTATTTTCTTCTAATGTATTATAAAGTGAATTATCATTTGTAGGAATGTTAACCTTATATCTCAATGAAGCTGTTACTGTTTCTTTACCTTGAACATTTGTCTTAATTTCATCATCAACAGGAACAGCAGTTACTGTATCATTAGAAATAACAACCTCTTTAATTTCCGCATTTTTTACCTTACTTATAAATTCGGTATATGTAAGATTTTTTGTTGAAGTTGTAGGCCCTGCTAAAAGCATTGATACTAAAGCAAGCGCTAAAATACCAACTACAAGCCAAATTCCCATTGATTGATTTTTGTTCATTTTATACCCTTTACTTAATTATTTTTTTACTAATTATAACACATTTTTAACGCTATTTAACACGTCCATAAATATCTTCATATCTAATAATATCATCTTCACTAATGTAATCACCTTTTTGAACTTCTAATATTTTTAAAGGTTCCGAAGTATGATTTTGTAAAGAATGCTTTGCGTTCACAGGAATATCTATACTTTGTCTTTTATTTAAAGTATGAACTTCATTTTCTAAAATAACAGTAGCTGTTCCTTCTAAAACAACCCAATGCTCACTTCTGTGATTATGAGATTGCAAAGACAATTTATGCCCAGGAAAAACGGAAATAATTTTTGTAAGCCAGCCATCACCGGCGTTCATACAAGTATAATAGCCCCAAGGTCTAAACATCGTTTTTCTTGCCAGCGTAGTTTCATCATTATTACTTTTTAGTTTATCAACTAATTTATTAATATCAGCAGCTCTCGATTTGTCACAGACAAGAAGAGCATCTTCTGTTTCAATAACAATAGTATTTTTTATATTTGATGCAGCTACAAGTTCTTTTGAAGAATGAATAAAAGAATTTTTTACTTTGTCGGCAATTATATTTCCTGTAATTACATTTCCTTTTGAGTCTTTTTCGCTATTATTATATAAAGCCTGCCAGTTGCCATAATCAAACCAATCAGTTTCCATTTCAACTACTGCAAGATTTTCAATTTTTTCAATTAAGGCATAATCAATTGAACGATTAGGAAGTTTTTCGTAATATTCATATTTAATTTTGTTATTTTCGTCAAACATTTCCTTCGAAAAACCGCTGCACTCTGCTTGTGCATGTGTTTGATATGCATTCATTAACGCAGAAAGTTTTCCCATATATATACCTGTATTCCAATAGAAATCCTTTTGGTTAATAAATTTTGATACATCTGATTTTTGTGGTTTTTCAATAAATTTTTCAACTTTTTTACCAAATGATAAATCTTCGCCTGTTTTTATATAGCCAAAACCTGTTTCACTATATGACGGTTTGACTCCAAAAGATACTATGTACCCTTTTTTTACAAGTTTCTTTGCTTTTTCAACAGTAGAAATAAAACCATTAATATCTTTTATTGCGAAATCAACAGGGAGAATAAGCACAACATCATCTTTTTCGCTTTGTAAATATGTTAATGCAGAAGCAACTGCAGGTGCCGTATTCTTTGAAATGGGTTCTGATATTACAATTGGCTTGCTATTTATTTGTTTTAATTGCAGAACAGTATCATTCAACTGTCTTATATTTGTAATTGTAAGTATATTTTTTTCCGAAGTGACAGATGATGCAATTTTATATGCATTTTGTACTAAAGAAGTTCCTTCAAAAAATTTTATTAAAGATTTCGGATATAACTCTCTTGATATAGGCCATAATCTTTCACCTGAACCACCTGCTAAGATTATACACTTCATTATATAACTCCCAATTGTTTTATAAGTCTATACTATCATAAATTTTGCACATATAAAATGAAAAGTTATGTAAAGATACGTATATTTCTTAGACAAAACAATTAATAATAGTTATAATATTCTTAGCGAAGCATGCTTTTATCTAGAGGGGATTTTGTTTTATATGGAAACTTCAGTGTTAGACAAAACAGAAAATAAAGAATTTTCACCAAAAGAAATTAGAGAAATGTTAGGTATTGATAATTCTCGTATTCAAGAATTATGTAAGCTTGCAGATATTAAGCTAAAAAGAAATGAACGCGGCTTAACTTATTTTACAAAAGATGATGCTGATACTTTAAAAAATGTTTCTTCAAACCCTAAAATGAAATATGTTACACCTGTTATGGCAAAAAATACTGTTATTACAGGAACAAACTCTATTTCAAATGCTTCTATTGTAAAACTAGTAGATACTCTTAGAAATATAGAATCTTCTATTACTGAAAGACTAACATCTGTTCTTGATGAAAAATTAGATGGAATGGATGACGTTGTAATGGAACTTATTAGAGTAAAAACAGAAAATGAAACAATGCGTTTAAAAATCAATGAATTAAATAAAGAAAATTACAGATTGAAAAAAGAAGTTAATTCATTTAAAAAAGTTCCGTTCGGATTTTATGCTAAGGCAAATACAGATTCAAGTTTATTTTAAATAAATTCTACTTTCTCTATAGTATTAGAATTATCCCAATAGACTTTAATATGACTTTTCAAATTATGATATTTTAATTGATTAGAAGATGCAGCAATAACTGCATTTTTTAATGTCATAATGTTTTTATTAGCAATGTTTTTAACAATATCACATAATAACATTGAGCTGCCTGCAAATACACCATCTTTATTTACTAGTTTTCCATCCTTATTGTATATAGTCTGACCGGCAAAGTTATGCGATTGTTTATCACTATGGGCTAAAGGAAGAGCATCACTTATTAAAAGAATTTTATCCAATTGTTTTTGTTTAAACGTAATTTTTAAAACAGCATCACAAACATGCATAGAATCAGCAATTATTTCGGTATAAATATTATCATTAGATAACGCCGAAACTACAGTTGAATTACCTCTATGAGAAAAACCTCCCATTGCATTGTATAAATGAGTCACTTGATTGGCTTTTGATAAATCACTACACGATGAATGACCTACTGAAACCTTTATATTTTTTGATATTAAATAATCAATCAATTCGGTATTTTCGCTCATTTCAGGAGCAACAGTTACTATTTTAATTATTTCATCTTCTATTTGTTTAAATAACTCAACATTTAAAGGTAATATATATTTTTTATCATGTATCCCCGATTTTTCAGGATTGATAAAAGGTCCCTCTAAATGAATACCTGCTATTTCAGCTTGCTCTGCTGTTTGATATTTTTTTGCTTCTTTTATTGTTAGTATACGTTTTTTTATTACATCAATATCATCTGTCATTACAGTAGGAAAAAATGCCGTAACACCACACTCTACAAGTTTTTTTGCAACCGTCAAAACATCTTCAACACTGCAATTCATAAAATCATAGCCAAAAGCCCCATGTATATGCTGTTCTACAAGCCCATCCGTTACTAACATAATTACCTCAATGAATTAATAGCTTCTTTCACATCATTGCTTGAAAAAATATAACTGCCTGCAACTAAAGCATTTGCACCTAATTTTCTACAATATTCAGCAGTTTCTTTATTAATCCCTCCATCAATTTCAATAATAATATCTTTTTTTGCTATTTCTTTAATTTCTTTTATTTTATCAGCACAATCCTGCATAAATTTTTGCCCGCCAAACCCCGGTTCAACAGTCATTATTAATACTAAATCGACTATATCTATATATTGTTTTATTTCTTCTACCTTCGTTTTAGGCTTAATCGAAATTCCCGCTTTAATTCCAAAAGAATGAATTTTTTCAACTATTTTTTCAATATCATTTGGGGCTGCTTCATAATGAAAAGTTATAATATCAGAACCCGCTTTTGCAAAATCATCAATATATTTTTCGGGATTCGATATCATCAAATGTACATCTAATGGAATATTCGTAACTCTTTTTAAAGCCTTAACAACAGGAGCTCCAATAGTTAAATTAGGAACAAAATGACCATCCATAACATCAACATGCACCAAATCCGAACCATTTTCTTCTAATTTTTTTATCTCACTTTCAAGATTTGCAAAATCACTTGATAATATAGAGGGTGCAACTATAATTGTCATAATTAATTTATCCTTCAATTAATTGTAATTTTTTTAATGCATCTAAAGCAGCAGCCTTCTCAGCATCCTTTTTAGTTTTTCCTGTACCGTTTCCTATTACATTATTATGATATAGAACTTCTACTTTATAAGTTTTGTCATGAGCAGGCCCAAATTCTTTAACAAGACTATAAACAGGCAAATCTTTGTTTTTTTCTTGGGTATATTCCTGCAATAACTCTTTAGAATTAAAATTGTACATTACTTCATTTATATTCACATCAGAATATAATTTAAATATAAATTGTTTTACTTTTTCAACACCGCAATCTTTAAAAATTGCACCTAAAATAGCTTCCATAGCACAAGCCAATATAGATTCTTTATTTCTTCCGCCTGATTTTTCTTCATGTTTTCCTATATTTAGATAAGGTGAAACTCCCAAATCTAAAGCTATTCCATAAAGGAACCTGTCACTGACAAGGTTGCTTCTTATTTTTGTTAATTTTCCCTCATCATAATCAGAGTATTTATCATACAAAAATTCACTTACAAAAAGTCTGAGAACAGAATCGCCAAGGAATTCAAGACGCTCATAATCTTTATATTCCGTTTTCTTACTTTCAAAATTAAAAGACGGATGAGTTAAAGCTTCATCCAGAAGCTCAACCTCCGTCATTTCAATATTTATATTTTTTAGAAATTTCTTTAAATTTTTCTTTCTAGCCGCAGATAACATCGCATACTTTCTTTATAAAGTCCATAAGCATTGGGAATGTTAAACCTGTAAGAATAAAATATTTTATATAGTAATACGCAACAGGAACTGAAAATAAGTAACTGTCTGCTCTATCAAGGAACCCCCCATGCCCAGGAAGAGAGTGACCTGAGTCCTTAACCCCTGCATCTCGTTTTATCAACGATTCGGATAAATCTCCAAGTTGCGCCATAACTGTCACAATTATAGCTAATACAACAGAATGATACAAAGAAATTCCTGTTAATTTTCCTATGATAATACCTGCAATAATTGCACAAATGCCACCTGCTATAGAACCTTCAACTGTCTTTTTTGGACTTATTACCGCACATAATTTATGTTTTCCAAATTTAACCCCAAAATAATATGCAGCAATATCTGTAAACAAGATTACAAAGAAAATAAAAATAAGGAAATAAAGCCCTTGTTTAAATGTAATACCAAACAACGAAACTTCAGGTCCCATATTTCTTACAAGGCAAACATGACAAGGCATCCAAGCAATTAAAAATCCAAGAATAGTAGTTGCCACATTTGCAATATAAGGTTGTCTTCCTCTAAATAGCACAGCTAAAAAAGAACCTATAGTTCCAATTAACAATACCAACGGAATAAGATTATCATATCCACAAGCGGAAACAAGAACCATTGAAACTGAAATTATAAGAATAACTTTAAAGAATGGCAGAAATCCTTTATTTTTAAGGATATCTGCATATTCTTTAGAAGCAATAATTATAAATACTAACAATAATGCTAATAACCACTTTCCGCCCAATATAATACATGCGAAAACCAGTGCTCCCATCAAAAAGCCTGTAATTAAACGGTTTTTAACAATCGAATCTAATACAGCCACTATACTGTTAATACCTCTTTTTCTTTTTCTGCTGAATTTTCTTCTGCAATTTTAATGTATTTATCTGTTAATTTTTGGATTTTATCTTGATTATCTTTAACCATATCTTCAGAAAGATTTTCAGCTTTTTCAAGTTTTTTTAACTCATCAGTCATATCTCTTCTGATATTACGAATAGCTACCTTAGTATCTTCACAAGCTTTTTTTACATCTTTGCAGATTTCTTTTCTTTTATCTTGAGTTAAAGGCGGGAATACTAATCTTACAACAACACCGTCAGAACTTGGATTAATACCCAAATCTGCCTTAACTAAAGCTTTTTCAACATCTTTTAAAATAGTTTTATCAAAAGGAGTAATAACTAATGTTGTACCATCTTGAACACTAACTTGAGATAATTGTCTTAATGGAGTTGGTGCACCATAATATTCTACTAAAACTTTATCTAAAATTATCGGATTAGCACGACCTGTACGGATAGAAGCAAACTCTTTTTTCATTTGAGCTATAGCTTTCTCCATTTTTTCTGTACCTGTTTTAAACATTGCATCAACTGACATATTAACCTCCTACATAAGTTCCTATTTCTTCACCTTTTAATATTTTTATTATGCTTCCTTTTGCAGCGAAATCAAACACCACAATTGGTATAGAATTTTGTTTACATAACGCACAAGAAGCAGTATCCATTACTTTTAGACCTTTAATAATAATATCATCATAAGTAATATTGCTATATTTTTTAGCATTTGGATTAACTCTCGGGTCATCAGAATAAACACCGTCAACACCATTTTTAGCCATTAGCATAGCTTCAGCACCGATTTCAGAAGCTCTTAATGCAGCAGCAGTATCTGTTGTAAAGAACGGATTACCTGTACCTGCCGCAAAAATAACAACTCTTGATTTTTCAAGATGTCTTATTGCTTTGAAACGAATATATGGTTCAGCAATTTTATCCATATCAATTGCCGACTGCACACGGCAATGAACATCAATTTTTCTTAATGCACTTTGAAGTGCTAAGGCATTCATTACAGTAGCAAGCATACCGATATAGTCGCCTGTTGCCTGTTCCATACCATATTTAGACGAATTTTTAACGCCTCTGAAAATATTACCGCCACCAACTACTATTGCAATTTCAGCACCTGCTTCATAAGCTTGTTTTACTTCATTTGCAATCATCTCCAATGGAGTTTGATCTATACCGAATTCTTGAGTTCCCAAAAGAGCTTCACCGCTAAGTTTTAGCAAAATTCTCTTATACTTTAATTTGTCTTCCATAATAACCTATTCAAATACTACTAAACAATATAATTATTATACCTAAATTAAGCCGAATTGTATACACATTAACGAATTTTAATTATTAACAAGTCCCTGCTTTACTTCATTAAATTTCTTTTTTGCCATTAGCGCCTGCACAAAACCCATTACACATAGAGAAATAGCAAGTGCTATCCAATAACCTGTAAGCGACATTTTATACTTGCCGACCAAAACAACAGCAATAGGAAAACCAACGAGCCAATAGCCGCAAAATACTGCATTTGAAACAAATTGAGTCATTTTAAACCCTTTTAAAACCCCGCCCATTACAACTTGAAAACCGTCAAATACTTGATACATTGCAGCTATAAACATTATAGGAATTGCAATTTCTAAAACATCCTTTTTATCAGTAAATAAATTTATTAATTGAGTAGGGAAAACAGCAAAAATTATACCCGCAAGAGCCATAAATCCAACACCTATTATTAAACCGGATATTGTGAAATTTTTTATTTCATCGGGCTGATTTGCACCATAATAATATGCGACTTTTACTGACAAAGCAGTTGAAATAGCAAGCGGAACCATAAATGTAGAAGATGATATTGTTGTAAGAATACTATGTGTAGCAGCAAGTATTCCTGCATCTCTTCCTACCAATATTGTTACGATATTAAAAGCTAAAAACTCCAATAATAAAGCTGCCCCTATAGGATAGCCTATTTTCATTAATTGTTTCATATAAGAAAAATCTATTTTTGATTTAAAATCAATAAATCTAAAAATATATAAAAACATTACAATTCCCATTAAAGAACGTACTGAAAGTGTTGCAATTGCAGCACCTTTTGAACCCATTGGCGGGATACACGAAAAACCAAAAACTAATGTATAATCAAAAATAAAATTAACAACGACTGCAAGCAAAAGAATTAAATTTGGGAATTTTACAATTTCATACGATTGCAAAAATTGTTTTACTCCCTCATACAGAAACATACCAAACATAGAGAAAGAAACAATAGTCATATATTCTTGGATATATGGTATTAATGTTTGTTCAAATCCAATATATGGTATTAGAAATTTAGAACAATAACAGATTGCCGAAAAAATAACTGCAAGAATAAACGAAAATACTAAGGTGGACAATAAGTATTTTTTTGTTTTTTGTCTTGCTCCCCGTTTATTTGCAAGAATTATCGAAACAGCACAAATTAAACCTATTCCAAATATAAAAATGGTAAATAATATAGAATTTGCAATACTGATAGCAGCAAGAGAATCAATATTATATTTTGCCACAACAAATACATCGGTTGCACCAATTAATGTGTGTCCTAAATTTCCAATAAAAAGAGGAATAGCAAGGATTAATAAATCGGTAAAATATCGTTTGCTAATTATTTTGCTGTTCATTTTCTCTTAATTTTTTATATTCTTCTTTATGAGTTCTCATATGACTTGCTCTATCATAAAATTCAACAAATTGCATACCTGCTTCTTTTGTTTTATTTTCTGCATATTCTAATAATTCATATAAATAATCGGGAACATTATATTTATTATGCTCATACCAACCGCCTTCAACATCAAGCACCATACTCTTTATGCCTGCATGTACAGTTTTTTCAAAGAACTTGTCAAATTCATCTTTATTGTCGTTAAAGCCCGGGTAAATAATATATTTAGTCTTAGCTTTATATTTATTTTCACCTTGCATAGAAGCATATTTTTCAAGATTTTTCCATACGGTATCAAAATGTTTAACACGTTTTATATTTTCATAAGTTTCAGGGCAGCCTGAATCTACAGAAACAACAAGTGTTAATTTTCCTTCAGATAAACCGCGTTCAATAGCTTGCGAATATTTCACGCCCGAAGAATGAACTCTGATATTATCACATCCACAATCAAGAAGCATATTTACCATTGGCTCAAATTCTGGCAATAGGGCAGGTTCTCCGCCACCGAAACCAATTTCACCGCCACCTCTTATTCTTCCTGCAAACGCTGTTTTTTTTAAGCCTGCTTTTACAAGCAATTCACTTATAAATTTACGTGTTCTGTCCATTTGTGCAAGTTTTTTAATTACAGGATACATATTATAATTTTTACGTGCATTAAAATAATCCGATTGTTCATTTGTAAAACAATACTTACACTTGCAATTGCATTGAGTCCAATGATTAAATACCATATAATTTATATAATCATCATCGTCCCATTCTCGTTCTTTTAAGAAAATACAGCCCTTACAGCGCTCAAGAATAATACCTTTTTTATTAAGTTCTCTCAATTTTCGTTTTTCTTTAAAGAACTTTCTCCAATTAATCATTCTGCCATCATAATTATCAATAAGAATTTGTCTGCCGCCACCTTCGTGACAATTAAAACAGCACATTTTTATGTCTTCGTAATCCACATTAAAACCATGCTGAATATACTCACAACTTATATATTTTAATGATTTCTTTTCTTTTTTAAAAAAAGACTTAAATTTATTAAACATAAAAACCTCTGATTTAATTTTTATCAATCCAATTTTTGAAGAAAGTCAAACCCGCATTTGAACTCTTTTCAGGATGAAATTGAACTGCCGTTACACTTCCTTTTTGAACTGAAGCACAAAATTCGCCGTTATAATCGCAATATGAACTTACTATATCTTTATCTTTAGGTTCTACATAATATGAATTTACAAAATAGAAATAATCCTCAGGTAAAAAATCATTATTTTCTGTAGGTTTAATTTTATTCCAGCCAATTTGCGGAACTTTACCTGTCTTAAAACGTTTTACTTCCCCTTTTAGAATTCCTAAACCTTGAACATTCGGCGCTTCTTCACTTTTTTCAAAAAGGATTTGCAGACCGATACAAATACCTAAAAAAGGAATACCTTTTTTACAGCATTCTTTTATAACAGGAACCAATCCTTTTCTTTCCAAATTGCTCATAGCTTGTGCAAAATGACCTTGTCCCGGAAAAATTATTCTTTCTGCATTTAAAATAGTATCTTTGTCTGATGTTATTTCAAACGGAACATTAAGAAATGTCAGCATATTAGCGACACTTCTTAAATTTCCTGCTTCGTAATCTACAATAACTGTCTTATTCAAAATAGAAACCGTCTTCTTTTAATCTTCTAATAACTTCAACCATTTCTTCTTCAGAAGCTACAATTGACATTCTAAACCAACCTTCACCGTTTTGACCAAATCCGTTACCCGGAACCAATACAATACCTGAAGTTTGAAGAACATCATCAGTAAATTCTTTAGAAGTTTTATATTTTGGCGGAATAGGAAGCCACAAATAGAATGTTGCTTTTGGAGGATTGATTTTATCCATTGGCCAACCAAGATCTTTAAAACCTTCAACAACAACTTTTTGTTTTCTTTCAAATCTTTTATTTGCTTCTGCAATATATTCATCACCTACTTTTGAATTTAAAATTTCAGAAGCAGCTTTTTGAATTGGTTTATAGATACCTGTATCAATTGTAGATTTTAATTTTCCTAAAATACCTACAGCATCTTTATTACCGCAAACCCAGCCTATTCTCCAGCCTGTCATTGAATATGGTTTAGAGAAGCTAAAGAACTCAACAGCTACATCTTTTGCACCTTCAATTTCAAATATACTATGAGCTTTTGGTGCTCCTTCAAAAGTTAAATCAATATATGCAGCATCAGAAATAACTAAAATATTATGTTTTTTAGCAAATTCAACAGTTTTTTGTAAATATTCTTTATCACAAATCGCACCTAAAGGATTATTTGGATAATTAATTACTAAAGCTTTAACTTTCTCTTTTGAATAACCATCTTTTTCAAGATTATTTAAAACTTCTTCTAAATCAGGCATATAATTGTTTTCAGGAGTCAATGGAATTCCATAGCTCATACCGCCTGAAACTTTTACCATTTCTTTATATGAAGCATAACCGGGGTCTGGAATTAAGATTATATCTCTATCTTTCATTTCTGTTTTTGGATTAATTAAAGCTCTTATTAAATTTGCAATACCTTCTTTTGAACCGATTAATGCACAAATTTCAGATTTTGCATCAAAATCAACACCTGTACGTTTTTTCATATTTTCTGCAATAGCATCAAGAAGATAATTTTCACCTTTAACAAGTGTATATGTATGCATTCCGTCTGCATTTGCATATTCAATTACTTTATCAGTAACAAACTGAGGCGGTCTTTCAACCGGTGCCCCCATTGCTAAAGAGATAGGAGCTCTGCCTTTTGCCGTTAGCTCGGGAGCCAATCTTGCCGTTTCCATTTTTATTTGAATCATTATGTATGTTTCTAATGATTGTACATAATCGTTAAATAATTCTTTCATATTATATCTCCAATTAATCTAATTTATTTTCAGACTGCCAAGCCCAAGCATTGTGGTTATGTATACTTTCTTGAGCTTCTACTTCTACTTCATAAAAAGTGACTTTTTCATCATCTTTTAAAAGACATATTACATCACGCAGAACATCTTCTACAAATTTAGGATTTTCATAAGCTGTTTCGGTAACATATTTTTCATCACATCTTTTTAAAATTGAATATACTTGGCTTGAACCACAGCTTTCAATTTTAGCAATTAAATCTTCAATCCAAATTATATCATTTTCATCATAACTTACTTTAACTTTTACCATCGTTCTTTGGTTATGAGCAGAATATTTTGAAATTTCTTTTGAACAAGGGCAAAGTGTCGTTATAGGAACTTTTACACCCAAAATAAATTTATAGTCATTTCCTGTTAAATCACCTTGAAAAGAGCAATCATAACCGACAGGGAATTCCATTTCACTAACAGGTGCTTTTTTGTTTATAAAATATTTAAAATCAAATTTAACATGAGCACTTTCTGACTCAAGTCTTTTTTGCACATCAACAAGAAGCCCTTTAATATCAACACCAAGCAGGTTTCTGCTTGAATAATCACTTAACACCTCAATAAAACGTGACATATGAGTACCTCTATAATTATGAGGCAATGTAACGCTCAAACGAGCTTTTGCAGAAACTATCTGGCTATCAGCATCTTTACGTTCTATTAAAAGAGGTACTTCAACACCATTGACACCAACTTTTTGGATATCAATCCCTCTTTTATCATTTTGTTTTTGAATATCTTTTAATTCACTATTCATCTTTATTTTGTTCCAATGCTTCACTGGTATTGCTTTCCATAGCAAGTAATAATTTTAATGCTGCAACTCTTTGTGTTTTAGGCGGAGCTGCCCTTAATAATTCAACAGCCTTTAACATAATAGGGTCAGAGTCATACCATCTGTTACCTTTGCCTGCAAATTGCTGAGTAATTTCATAAATTCTTTCAATTACATCTTGAGCAACCTGTTCTTGAAGAGAAATAATAAAATCTGCTGCGGCAGTTTTTTTATCATCTGTCTGCAATCTTAAAAGTTCTAAAGCTTCTTTTAAAATAGGGTCGTTGTCATACCAACGTCTGTAACCTTCAGGCATTTGCCCTCCTTAATTTTCTTGTAATAAATTTATTATAATATTTTTTGTATCTTCAAAAACAGTTTCTATTGAATTATTTGCATTTATTAACTTAATTCTGTTTGGATTTTCTTTATACAATTCAAGATAGCCGTTTCTTACTTTTCTATGAAATTCTATTCCTGCAGATTCCATTCTGTCTTTTTCATTTCCAACTCTTGTTTGAGCCGTTTCAGTTGAAACATCAAAAAGTAAAGTCAAATCCGGATTAATTCCGTTTACTGCAATTTTATTTAATTCTTTTAAAAGGTTGATATCCTGACCTCTTCCATAACCTTGATAAGCAATTGTTGAATCAACATGCCTGTCACAAAGAACAATTTTTCCTTGCTCAATTGCCGGTTTAATAAAAGTTTCAACATGATTTGCTCTATCAGCAAGAAATAAGAACATTTCGCATTTATCAGAAACTATGCCGTCGTGATGAAGCAAAATGTTTCTTATTTTTTGTCCGATATTCAACGCACCGGGTTCACGTGTAATGACAACATCATAACCTTTTTCTTCCAAAAAAGATTTTATGTTGTTTAACTGTGTTGTTTTTCCGGAGCCATCCGCACCTTCAAAAGTTATAAATAAACCTTTTTGCATACTATAGAACATCCCATCCTGTGTATTTTCTCAATACTTTTGGAATTGTAACCGTTCCGTCTTCATTTTGGAAGTTTTCTAATATAGCTGCAAAAGTTCTGCCCACAGCTAAACCTGAACCGTTTAATGTATGAACAAATACAGGTTTTCCTGTTTCTTTGCTTCTGTATCTTATGTTAGCTCTTCTTGCTTGGAAATCGCCGAAGTTAGAGCAGCTTGAAATTTCTTTATAATCATTATAAGAAGGTAACCAAACTTCTAAGTCATAGCATTTTCTAGCTGAGAATCCGATATCTCCTGTTGAAAGAGCAACTCTTCTATAAGGAAGTTCTAACAATTCAAGAACTTTTTCAGCATTTCTTGTTAATTTTTCGTGTTCTTCAACACTTGTTTCAGGTGTACATAATTTTACAAGTTCAACTTTGTTAAATTGGTGTTGTCTTATTAAACCTCTTGTATCTTTACCTGCGCTGCCTGCTTCACGTCTAAAACAAGGAGTATAAGCTGTCATATATTTAGGTAAATCTTCTTCATTTAAAATTTCATTTGAATAAATATTTGTAACAGGAACTTCTGCTGTAGGAATTAAGTATAAATCTTCTTCTTCACATTTATACATATCTTGCGCAAATTTAGGTAATTGTCCAGTGCCTGTCATTGCTGCAGCATTAACCATTACAGGAGGAAGAATTTCTTCATAGCCGTGCTCTGTTGTATGAGTATCCAAGAAGAAATTAATAATTGCACGTTCTAACTGAGCACCTTTTCCTCTGTATAATGAAAATCTTGATTGAGAAAGCTTAACACCGCGTTCAAAATCAACGATATCTTTAGCAGTGCAAATATCCCAATGTGCTTTTTGTTCAAAATTAACTTTACGAGGTTCGCCTACTCTTTTAATTTCAACATTATCATCTTCCGATAAACCGACAGGAGTTGTTTCATCAGGAATATTAGGTGTTGACAATAATAAATTCTTTTGTTGAACATCCAATTCTTGTTCTTTTTCTTCAAGAACTTTTATCTCGTCTGCCATTTCTTTAACTTCTACTTGAATAGCATCAGTATTTTGACCTTGTTTTTTCAACATACCAATTTCTTGAGACATTGATTTTCTTTTTGCTCTTAATTCATCGGCTTGTGTTTGAACTTTTCTTCGTTCGGCATCTATCTCAAGAATTCCGTCAATTGATAAATTTGGATTTCTTCTTTTTAATAATTCGTTAACTTTTTCGGGATTTTCCCTAATCATTCTTATATCTAGCATAGTTCCACCTCGCTTTTTTCACATACTATTTTATTAAAAACACACGTAAAATAAAAGATTTTTTTTTGATATAATTAAAACAAGGAAAATCAAATGACTGAAAAAAAATATACAAAGAAAATTTTATTCATAGGAATGCCCGATATGGCACTGGTTTGTCTTTACAAATTAGCAGCAAAGGGAATTAATATTGTAGGTGTTGTACCCCCATCAAAAAATGATGCAACATATAAAACAATGGTTGACACAGCGCAAAATTTAGGGCTTGAAATTATTGACTATAATATTAGCCTTAGCGATAAAGGTTTTTTACAAAGAATTAAAAATTTAGATGCAGACTTAGGTGTTGTTGCTTCTTTTAATAAAAAATTACCAAAAGAATTATTACAACTAACAAAAGACGGTTTTATAAATCTTCATCCGTCTAAATTGCCTGATTACAGAGGTGCAAATCCATATTCGCACGTTATTATTAACGGGGAAGAAGAATCTGCCATAACGCTTCATTTTATGGATGAAAATTTTGATACGGGAGATATCATCTCTCAATATCGCTTTAATTTAGATTTAAACGAAACAATGGGTACATTGTTCTATAGAACAAACCAAATGTGTGCTTCTATGTTATATGAAGCTTTAGATTATTATGAAGACCACACATTCCCCAGAAAACCTCAACCGACAGAAGGGAATTACAAAAAAGCGGAAGCGCTTTCTTTTGAGAAGAAAAATACCTTCATTGATTGGAACAAATCTGCTGAAGAAATTGAGCGTTTTATTAGAGGACTTAACCCTTATATCGGCGCACTTACAATGTATAACGGCACTATTTTAAGAATAAACTCTGCTTATGTTATTGAAAAAAATCATAATTTAACTCCGGGAACAATTTGTGATACAAAAAATTCATTAAAAATTGCATGCGGAGAAGATATTCTTGAACTGGATTCTATTCAATATGGTGCTTTCTTTATGTCCACAGGCAGAGATTTTATTGAACGTTTAAATCCGAAAAAAGGAGAAATTTTATACAGTGAATAAACTTCATTTTATTACAGCAGGGCTTCCTCTTACTTCAGAAGGCAAAGGCTATAAAAAAGGACTTGGCATTATTGATGAAATGAACCTTGACGGCTTAGAAGTCGAGTTTGTTCACGGTGTTAGAATGAATGAAGCTAATCAAACACTTGTAAAAAGTTTTTCCGAGCAAGAAGGTAAAATTGTTACTTGCCACGGACCTTATTATATAAATTTAAACTCTCAAGAAGAAGAAAAAATTGAAGCAAGTGTTACACGTATTCTTGAAACAGCAAGAATGGGGAAAATAATAGGCGCCTACAGCATTACTTTTCACGCTGCATTTTATATGAAACAAAATCCTGAAGATGTAAGTAAAACAGTATACAAATCAATGGAAAGAATTTGTTCGGAACTTGAAACAGAAGGTAACAACATTTGGATTCGTCCCGAAACTACAGGTAAAGGCACTCAATGGGGAACACTGGAAGAGATTGTTCAGCTTTCAAAACAATTTAAAAATGTTTTACCTTGCGTAGACTTTGCACATATTCATGCCCGCAACAACGGAATTTATAATACATACGATGAATTTTCCAAAATGTTTGAATATATGGGCGATGAACTTGGTTCCGATGTTTTCAATAACTTTCACGCACATTTAGCAGGTATCGAATACGGTGTAAAAGGCGAAAAAAATCACTTAATACTTGAAGAAAGCGATATGAACTATAAAGACCTTTTAAAAGTATTTAAAGAATATGACGTAAAAGGTGCATTAGTTTGCGAAAGCCCTAATATAGAAGGCGATACCAAATTATTAAAAGATTACTATTTGAGTTTATAAAATGGAGTTATTCTATTTAAATATTAATGATTTCAACTTTAAAGCCGATACGGAACATTCTTTGCAGCATCTGGCAGGCAGACATATTTTAGAATATGCAGCTAAAAATTTTTACAATATTGAAAATACAGAAATTGAAATTATTAATAAAAAACCGAAATTCAAATATTCAGATATTCAATTTAGTATTTCGCACTCAAAAAATATAGCAGCTGTTTGTTTTGATAAATCACCTGTTGGTTTTGACATTGAACAAATTAAACCTCGTGACTATACAGCTATTGCAAAAAGAATGAAATTTAATTTAGAAAATAATTCACTTGAAGCATTTTACACACAATGGACATTGTTTGAGGCTAAATATAAACTTCAACAGGAAGCCAAAAGCGTTTTTTCAATGAAATTTTTGGATACTTATATTATCTCTTTTGCTTCGTGTCAGCAAATAAATATTGAACAAGATTTAAAGATAATTAAAATAGGAAATAAAGAATAACTCAAGGAATAAGAAAAAACTTTGAAAGGTATATATGTAGTTTCGTGATTTTACTTACTGAAACAACAACAAAGCCTTGTCTGTTTGACTGAAAGGAGTTACGGGGCACAAGTTGAAGTTAGTAAAATAGAAACGTAATATCAGACTTTCAAAGTTTTTTCTTATTCCTTAAGTTATTTTTATTTTCTTTATTTTCTATTAACTACATATATCAAATGCCAACCAAATTGAGTTTTTACAGGTTCCGAAACAGTTCCAGTAGGGATTGAAAAAGCAGCATTTTCAAAAGGTTTAACCATCTCTCCTCTATAGAACCAACCTAATTTTCCGCCTTCAGCAGCAGAAGGACATTTTGAATATTTTCTTGCAGCAGTTGTAAAATTAGCAAATCTTTCAGAACGTGTTTCTGCCTTGTTAATTTCATTTCTTAATTCAATAGCCTGCTCCTCGGTAGGTACAAGAATATGATAAGCCAAAACCTGCTTAGCTTCTATTTCTGCTTGTGCTTTAGAAGAAATGATATTTAAGCTTCCAAAATCAATGCAAGCACTGCAAAATAGTGCAAAAACCAATAACATTAATGAAATAATTTTTTTCATGATAAATCTCCTTTTATTGAAATATAAACATAAAAAATGAAGAAAAGCTATTAATAATAAAAATTAAAAACGGAGTATTGGAAAAACTTTTGGAAGACATATATGCAGTTTCGTGATTTTACTTACTGAAACAACAACAAAGCCCCGTATGTTTGACTGAAAGGAGTTACAGGGCACCGGTTGAAGTTAGTAAAATAGAAACGGAGTATCAGGCTTTCAAAAGTTTTTCCAATACTCCGTTTTTTATTTTTATATTTAATTATTATTATTCTAAAGTTACTTATTCAAATTTATAAATTGATTTTCACGAGTAATAGCAACCATGCCTGAACGAACAAGTTCTTTTACGCCTAATGGTTTTAATAGAGCCAACAATGTAGAAACTTGTCTTGTATCACCTGAAAATTCAAGGGTATAAGTTTCAGTTGAAACATCAACAATTTTTGCACCGAATATTTCAGATATTCTTAAAATTTCATTTCTTACATCGTCTTTAGCTGTTACTTTGCATAAAATCAATTCTCTATCAATACATTTTTCAGCAGATTTTGGAAGTTCAACAACCTTAATTGTATTAATTAAACGATTTAATTGTTTACAAATCTGTTCAATTACAACTTCATCACCAACTGTTACAATTGTTATTCTTGAAAAAATAGGGTCAATTGTAGCAGCAACGGTTAAACTTTCAATATTAAAGCCTCTTGTAGAGAATAAATCACAAACACTTGAAAGAATACCGGGTTCATTTTTAACAAGTACGGATATTGTATGTTTCATAATTATACTCCCTGTTTCTTTTCATCTGTATTGTTTGAAAGTAAAACTTCATTCAACGGTTTGCCCGCAAGTACCCAAGGATAAACCATTTCAAACGGTTCAACAATAAAGTCCATAATAACAGGGCCATCATAAGCAATAGCTTTATCAAGGGCTTCATCAATTTGAGATTCGTCCGTAATTCTCAAACCTAAAATTCCATAAGCATCTGCTAATTTTACATAATCAGGAGAGGTAATAGGTGTTTGAGAATAATGTTTATCAAACAATTTTTCCTGCCATTGACGAACCATTCCAAGATAACCATTATTGATTACTGCTATTTTTACAGGTATTTTATAATCAACACAAGTCATAAGCTCTTGAATATTCATTTGAATACTACCGTCACCAGCAATGTTGAAAACAAGTTTATTTTTATCAGCAATTTGTGCACCGATTGCAGCAGGGAAGCCAAAGCCCATTGTACCCAAACCACCAGAAGTAACAAGTTGGCGAGGTTTACTGAATTTATATAATTGAGCTGTCCACATTTGGTGCTGACCAACTTCTGTAGCAATAACAGTATCTCTATCTTTTGTTTTGTTATAAATGTGTTCAATAACAGTTTGAGGACGCAAGCCTGCATTTTCAACAGCAAATTGAGCGCGGCACTCTTTCCAAGCTTCAATTTGTTTTATCCAATTTGTTCTAGCTTCTTCATCAAACGAATATTTTTCAGTATTATATTCTTTTAGCATTAAGTTAAGAACATTTTTTGCATCACCTACAATAGGAATATCAACATTAACATTCTTACTTATAGAACAAGGGTCAATATCAACGTGAATTACCTTTGCATCTTTTGCAAAACGTTTTAAGCAGCCTGTAATTCTATCATTAAATCTTGTACCTACAGCAAATAACACATCACAATTACTTACTGCATGATTTGCCCAATAATTACCGTGCATGCCTAACATACCTAATGACAATTGGTCATCTTGAGGATATGTACCAATTCCCATTAATGTTGTTGCAACAGGAATATTTAATTTTCTTGCTAATTCTCTAACTTCTTGCCAAGCATCGGAATGAATAACACCGCCTCCAGAAATAATAACAGGACGTTTTGCTTCACATAATGACTTTAATGCACGTCTGCACTGTATCGGGTGACCTTCATAAGTTGGGTTATACCCCGGAAGATTAATTTTATCGGGATAATTAAATTCCATTTTAGAAGTTAAAATATCTTTTGGTAAAGAAATAACAACCGGCCCCGGTTTTCCTGTTTGAGCAATATGGAAAGATTCTTTAATTATACGAGGTAACTCACTTATATTTTTTACTAAATAGTTATGTTTACAACAAGAACGTGTAATACCGACAATATCAGACTCTTGGAATGCATCATTACCAATTAGTTTTGAATCAACCTGTCCTGTAAATACAACAAGAGGATAACTGTCATAATAAGCGTTTGCAATACCTGTAATAGTATTGCAAGCCCCGGGTCCTGATGTAACAAGGACAACTCCGGGTTTTCCGGTAATTCGGGCATAACCTTCAGCAGCATGTACTGCAGCTTGCTCATGCCTTACCAAATAATGTTCTATAAAATCACATTTATATAATTCATCATATATATGAAGAATTACACCACCGGGATAACCGAATATCTTCTCAACACCTTCTTTTCTAAGGCATTCTAAGAACATCCTTGCACCAGTCATTTTCTCAGTTTTGTTCATTTGCTCGGCTGTCATTTTTATCTCCATTTTTGCTATTTTTCTAAAAATTACAAGAAAAAAATTAACTTTTCTAAAATATATTATATTAAATTGTAACTTAGTAATGAATTTAGTGCAAATTTTTTTGATTTTTATAAAAAGATTTAGTTTTTTCAAAAAAATTAAAATATTGACTATCTTTATTGTAAGACTTACACTAAAAATAGCTATTATGAGTAATAAAATGATAGAAATGAGGTAATTATGGCAAAAATTTATTACGCAGCAGACTGTAACTTAAGCTTATTAAAAGGAAAAACAGTTGCTATTATCGGTTATGGCAGCCAAGGACATGCACATGCTTTAAACTTACACGAAAGCGGTATTGATGTTGTTGTAGGTTTATACAACGGTTCTAAATCTTGGAAAAAAGCAGAAGATGCAGGCTTAAAAGTTGCTACAGTTGAAGAAGCAGCAAAAATGGCTGATATGATTATGATTTTATTACCTGATGAAAAACAAGCTGATATTTATAAAACTCAAATAGCTCCAAATTTAACAGCAGGTAAAACTTTAGCATTTGCTCACGGTTTTAATATTCACTTTAACCAAATTGTTCCACCGGCTGATGTTGACGTTGTTATGATTGCACCAAAAGGTCCCGGTCACACTGTAAGAAGTGAATATGTTGAAGGTAAAGGTGTTCCTTGTTTAGCTGCTGTATATCAAAATGCTACAGGTAAGGCTATGGAAACAGCTTTAGCTTACGCAGCAGGTATTGGCGGTGCAAGAGCAGGCGTTCTTGAAACTACATTCAGACAAGAAACAGAAACTGATTTATTCGGTGAACAAGCAGTTCTTTGCGGCGGTGTTACAGCTTTAATGCAAGCAGGTTTTGAAACTCTTGTTGAAGCAGGTTATGACCCGCAAAATGCTTATTTTGAATGTATCCACGAAATGAAATTAATTGTTGACCTTATTTACCAAGGCGGTTTCTCAAAAATGAGATATTCAATTTCTGACACTGCTGAATACGGTGACTATGAAATCGGTAAACGTATTATTACAGAAGAAACTAAAAAAGAAATGAAAAAAGTTCTTTCTGAAATTCAAGACGGTACTTTTGCAGGTAAATGGATTACTGAAAACAAAGCAGCAGGAAGAGCTCACTTCTTAGCTACAAGAAAAGTAAAAGCTGAACACCAATTAGAACAAGTTGGTAAAGAGTTAAGAAAAATGTATTCTTGGAACGATGAAAAATAAGTTTTAATAAATACATAAAAAATGACCCTAAAAATAGGGTCATTTTTTTATTGTTAATAACAAATTTATATTATTAATTTTTGTAGAAAATTTCAGGCTCGCTCTCTTTTAAAAACTGTTCGGCAAATGTTTTTAAATCAGACGGTTTTCCATATAAAAATCCTTGGGCTATATCACATCCGATATTTCGTAAAAACTCTGCCTGCTCTTCTGTTTCTATTCCTTCCGCAACAATAGCCATATTTAATTCTTTTGCCATATGAATTATATTTTGAACAATTATCTGTCCTTTTTTATCGCTAATTGTATCTTTGATAAAACCTCTATCCATTTTCAAAATATTAACAGATAATTCTCTTAACATATTTAAAGAAGAATAACCTGTTCCAAAATCATCAATAGAAATAGTAAAACCGTTTTTACTTAGCTTTTCAAGTATTTCCTTAAATCTCGATTCATCTTCCAAACATGCAGATTCTGTAACCTCAAGCTCTAAATATGCAGGTTCAATTTCATATTCTTGAACTAATGAAACTAATTCATCAACAAATAAATCATCATTCATGTGAATTCTCGAAACATTTACAGAAATAGGAAACATTTTTTTACAAGTCTTTTTTCTTTCGGAAAGAAATGCACAAGCTTGTCTCCATATACAATTATCTAATTCCAATATAAAACCGTTTTGTTCAAATAAAGGTATATAATTAGAAGGAGGAATAATTCCTTTTGTAGGATGAACCCAGCGAACAAGTGCTTCTGCACCAACAACTTCTAATGTTTTAATGTCAAACTTAGGTTGTAAATACATCTTAAATTGATTATCTTTTAACGCACTGTACATTTCATCTTCTATTATTTTATTTTGAAGACGTTTTACTCTAAAAGTATCGTCATAGAATTTATAAGAATTTAATACACTGCCTTTAATACTTTTCTTTGCCATATAAGCATTTTCACACATTTGTTCTACAGTATAAGACAAGTCGGTTATTAAATAGACCCCAAAGAACATTGTAATTCTAGAACTGATTGTTATACCTGTATCTGAAAAGAAATGTGTCATGTAAGTTTCATTATAAATCTTAACTTCCTCAAGAACTTTATTTATAAAGTTTGAAACGATATCTTCTTGCTTATCATACTTATATAAAACAAGATATTTCGCATCAAAATCACGTATACAAATACTACCTTCAGTAATGTTATCATTTATTATATTATAGATATCTTTTAAAATTTTATGAGAACGTTTTAAACCATATAGTTCATTAATAGAATTAAATGTAGCAACATCAAGTGCAATAATTGCGTAGTTATCTTTATGTTCACTCATCCAATTTTTTAATACGGATTTAGCATATAAGACAAATTTATTTTTATTTGCACCGCCTGTAACTTTATCAACAAAGGCAATATTGTATATTAGTTTTTCTTCTTCTTCAAGAAGATTGTGACTATAATAAATCAACCAAATTATTAATAATGCAATTATACATACAATGCAAATAATACCTACTAAAAGCGAATTTACATGTAACATTAATACGCTAGCGGGAACTGCAACCATTACACTTGTATCTCTATCTCTTATTGGAGAAAAAGTTATAACATATTTTTTTAACTTATACATACATAAAAAAGAAATTTGTTGTTTGTGTTTTATTGCATTTTGAACTGTTTCTTTATCTGTACCTATATATTTAACATCCATATCAAAGAAATTGTTAAATTCTGATTTATCTCTTGGCGATTTAATTACATATTCACCATCTAAATTAACAATATAGACATAACCCTGTTCAGAATAGTCATTATAGCCTAAAATTCTAATATAATTACTTGCATAAACTTGAGAAGCAAGTACCCCAATTATTTTACCGTTATTATCATATACAGGAACAGCAAATTCATTAACATAACCCGATGGTGCAGAAGAATTAGGAGATGTTAATGTAAAAACATTTATCCCTTGTATAGATGTATAAAATTTAGGTTCTTTAAGCCAGCTTATAGACGATAATTTACCCTCGTTATGTTGGTATCTTAATGTTCTACCGTCGGGATACGCAAAAATCAAACGTTGATAATCATAATCATCAATATGTTTCTTTAAAAATGCTGAAATAGAATACTCGGAATTAATGTCTACTTCATTTTGAAATTTTAAAGAAAGAATTTTCATTTCATTTATTGAATTAGAAACTCTTGAATTTAAATTTGAAGCAGTTTGTTTAACACTTTGAAGCATATAATCTTTTACAGATTGAGACTCTTTCATCAATATATTCGCAACAAAACAAACTGCAACAACAACTAAAAATAAAATAGTTATGCCAACTATAAAATATATTTGTTTTATTTTCTTTTCTCGTATTTTTCTAAATTCTAAATTATACATTCTATTCTCCACTCGTATATTATACTTTTGAAAATCAGATACTTGTTACTGCCCCTTTATCAGAAGAAGAAACAACAGTAGCATAACGTTTTAAATAACCTTTTTTAACTTTAACAGGTAATGGCTTAAATGTTTTTCTTCTTTCTTCAAGTTCAAAGTCTGAAACACCTAATGTTAATTCACGTTTAGGAATATTAATATAAATTTCATCACCATCATTAATTAACCCTATAATACCGCCTGCAGGAGCTTCAGGCGAAATATGTCCTATACAAAGTCCTCTTGTACCGCCTGAAAATCTTCCGTCTGTAATTAAAGCTACATGTTTACCAAGACCTTTACCTACAATTGCAGAGGTTGGAGAAAGCATTTCTCTCATGCCCGGGCCGCCTTTTGGTCCCTCATAGCGAATAACAACAACATCACCTGCAACAATTTTATCAGCCATAATAGCTTCCATTGCAGCTTCTTCACTATCAAAAGTTTTCGCTTTTCCTGTAAATTCAAGGCATTCTTTTTCAACACCTGATATTTTTACAACCGCACCGTTTGGAGCTAAATTACCATGAAGTACTGCCAATCCCGGGTTAGAAGTTACAGGGTCTGAAATTGGTCTAATCACTTCATTATCACACCACATATCAGCAGCAGCAATTTCTGATAATTTCATGCCTGACACACCGATTGTATCTTTCATTTCTGCTACATTTCCATAGATTGTTTTTAATACGGCAGGAATACCGCCTGCATTATCTAAGTCAGTCATTGTTTTTGCAGCAGAGGGGTCTAATTTAATAATTTGAGGAACTTTAAAGCTTAATTCTTCAAAATCTTTTAAAGTAACATCAACACCTGCTTCATTTGCAATAGCAAGCAAGTGAAGAATTGAATTTGTTGAACCGCCTAAAGCCAAGTCTACAATAATGGCATTTCTGATTGACTCTTTTGTAATAATTGAAGAAGGACGAATATCTTTTTCTATAAGTTCATTAATAATTAAACCCGAATCAAATGCTATGCGTTTTGTTTTTGCACTAACTGCAGAAGAGGTAGCACAACCGGGTAAACTCATACCGATAACTTCTGTTAAGCAAGCCATTGTATTGGCTGTATATAAGCCTTGGCAAGCACCTGCTGTAGGACAAGATGTTATTTCCATTTCACGAAGCATTTTCTCATCAATTTCACCATTTGTAAATTTACCGATTGCTTCAAAAGTACCTCTAATCATAGTTAATGTGTTATTGTGGCATTTACCGTCAGACATTGGTCCAACTGTAACAACAATACAAGGAATATCCAATCTTGCAGCTGCCATAATCATTCCGGGGGTAATTTTATCGCAGTTTGTTAATAATACTAAACCGTCTAATTTATGAGCTGTAGCAACAGATTCAACACAATCTGCAATTAAATCTCTTGAAGGTAATGAATAATTCATACCGCTATGTCCCATAGCAATACCATCACAAATAGCAGGTACACCAAAAATAAATGCCTGTCCGCCGCCTGAATGAATACCTTTTTCAATTTGGCGTTCAATATCACGCATTCCGCTATGTCCCGGAACTAAATCGGTAAAGCTGCTTGCAATACCAATAAAGCGTTTATTCATTTGTTTTTCACTTACACCTGTTGCATATAATAAAGCTCTGTGCGGTGTACGTTGTATACCTTGTTTGATTTCATCACTTCTCATAAATTTCTCCTTTTATGAATATTATTATTAATATCATACCAAAGAGTTTTGAATTATAAAATAAAGTTAAAAAATATAAAAAAACAAAAAAGCAAAGGAACGATTTTTAAAAGTCTGATACTCCGTTTCTATTTTGTTAACTTCAACTTGTGCACCGTAACTCCTTTCAGTCAAACAGACGGTGCTTTGCTGTTGTTTCAGTAAACAAAATTACGAAACTACATATATGCCTTTTAAAAATCGTTCCTTTGCTTTTTTGTTTTTTTATATTTTTATCTATATACTTGCAGAATCGGTCTGCTTTATTTTTTCTAAAGCTTTTTTAGAGTTTTCATACTCTACAGACAATTCAATTGTAAAATTAATAGATTCTAAATCTCTTGCCAATGCTTCTTTGCAAGCATATAAGTTTTTTATTGAAGCTTCATTTAACAAAACCGAATGATTATTTCTATTACTGTATGCTTTTTTAAATATCTCTTGAGATTCATAATCAAATCCGGGGAGATTATGTTTAAAACCATAAAACTTATGCAATGCCCTTGCGATTGTATAAATTTCTGTACTATCAATATTGAAAATAAACATAGGTTTTGTAGTTATGCAAAGTTTAAATTTTGATTCATATAAAAATCCGATAATAAGATTTAAGCATAAAGCTTTAATGCCTTTTAACGGCGTAATAAAACCTTCCTCTTCACCAAATTTCTTCAAGATTTTATCGGCATTACGAATTTTATAAACCTTTAATCCTTTTAACTGCATATACTGCATCAATTTTTCAGGATTATTTATATATTTTTTTATAAGTACTTTTAATTTGTCATTAATTTCTTTTTTCTTTTTTTCCGTTTCTGTGGAAAATTTTAAAGTACAACAAGAATTCATCGAATGTTTTGTCGTTGAACTTTTAAAATATATATTTTGATGTGATTGTTTATTTCTCTTAAAAAATTTAAAAATATCCATAATAATTCCTCTTATAATATTAAAAACATTTTTAGTGCAAATATTGCTAAGAACATTTATAATAAATTTAAAGGATTTTATATGAATACATATTATAAAAAATATATTCCTTATATTTTTTTGTTGCCGGCATTGATTTTGCTTGCTATTTTCTTTTTTATTCCGTTTATTGATACAATTATTTTAAGCTTAAAAGATTTTTCAACAGATATTTACAATCCAACTTTCATCGGGTTAGACAACTATAGTGTACTTTTAAAATCAAAAGAATTTTATACAACATTATTTAATACATTTTTATTTTTAGTTATGGTCGTACCCATTTTAGCTATAATTCCGTTAATAATAGCTATTTTCATCAACCAAAAAATAAAAGGGATTACATTATATAAAATTTTAATTTATCTGCCTGTAGTTATATCAATTGTTGTTGTTGCAATTGCATTCAAATGGTTATATGCACAAGAAGGCATTTTAAATTACTTAATATCTATATTTGGATTTTCGCCAATAGGATGGCTGACAGACACAAGATTTGCAATGATATCTGTAGCCTTAGTTACCATATATAAAGGGATAGGCTACTATATGATGATATATTTATCCTCATTAATAAGTGTGCCAAAAGATTTATATGAAGCGGCTGAAGTAGATGGAGCAAGCGAAATAAACAAACATCTTACGGTTACAATACCGCATTTAATGCCTACAATAGCACTTGTTGTAACTATTTCATCCATATCTGCATTGAAAGTTTTTGCTGAAATATACGTTATGACAAAAGGCGGACCTTTAAATTCTACAAAAACTATTGTTTATTATATTTATGAACGAGCATTTGAAAACCTTGATTTATCAATGGCATCAGCTGCTTCCGTTATTTTATTATGTATTATTCTTATATTTTCAATAATTAATATTACCTTCTTTGAAAATAAGAGGTATAAACTATGATTAGGAAATTCTTTAAAGGTTTTACAATTCATTCATTCTTAATTATAATGTCATTTCTATCATTATTTCCTTTTTTATGGCTTATATCTACTGCATTAAAAGGAATAGATGAAAATATATTTCAATATCCGCCTGTTTTCATACCAAAGCATTTAACTTTTGACAATTTTACAGGTGTATGGAAACAAATTCCGTTTTTGATATATTTCTTTAACAGTTTTATAGTTGCGGGTTTCACAGTAATATTAAATCTGATATTTTCTTCACTTGCAGCATATCCATTGGCAAGAATGGAATTTAAAGGTAAAAATTTTATTTTCAGTTTAATTCTTGCAACAATTATGATTCCATTCCAAGCAATAATGCTTCCTATTTATTTAATAGTTTTAAAACTTCATCTGGTAGATTCATACGGATATGTATGCGGTTACCTTGGTTTAATTTTACCGTTTGCAGTTAATGCCTTCGGAATATTTTTAATGAGACAAGCTTTTCTTGCCATTCCTAAAGAAATGGAAGAAGCTGCCTTTATAGACGGATGCAATGTTTTTAATATTTGGAGAAAAATTCTTTTACCAATGACAGCCCCTACACTTGCCGTGCTTGCAATTTTCACATTTATTGGTTCTTGGGGTGAATTTTTATGGCCAAGTATTGTTCTTACAAATAAAAGTTTATATACATTACCTGTCGGTATTAATGATTTACAAGGAATGTTTAGCGCCAACTGGCGATATATTGCAGCAGGCTCAATTATTTCTATTATTCCGATAATTATATTTTTTGTTTCAATGCAAAAATATTTCATTTCAGGACAGAATGAAGGTGCTGTAAAAGGATAACGAAAGAGGCGGTTTTTTAACCGCCTCTATAAACTTTAAACGAATATTTAAATTAACCCATATCATCAAAGAATGAACCGCCTTCATCTTCAAAGGTATAAGTTGATGAATCATAAGATTCTTCTTGAAATGAAAAGATGTTAATATCTTCTTTGCCTGATACATTGCTTTGTGAATCCGAAATAGAAAAATCACCAAGTTCAACAAACTCATTGTCATCATTTATATAAAAATTATTAGACAACTCATCATTATATTCATTTTTCTTTTGATTAATACTTTTAAATGTATCGTTAAATAAGTTAAAGCTGTTTGAGTTAAATTCACTTGCCATACTATCCTCGTTTCGTTTAGTTGTATATTATATATAAAAAATATATGCCAGAAAAATTGCTATTTATATTCAAGATTTTTAAATATTTTCAAAAACCCTTGTTTTAAAAGGGTCTTAGCTGTTTTTATTTTTTAACATAACTTAATATTTATATATATTCTTTATATAAAGTTATGCAATTCAGGAAAAATTTCTATGCTTCTTTTTAAAATGTCATTTATATATGCAATTGTAATACCATAGTTTGAAATAGGAATGCCTTGTTCCTTTGCTTGGGAATATCTGTAAAGGACTTCGTTATCTTTTAGCATACATCCGCCGCAATGTATTATCATTTTGTATTTTGATAAATCGCCTGGAAAACCTGTACCTGAAGAAAACTCAAATTTTAAATTTTTATTTGTGTAGTTTTTTAACCAATTAGGAAGCTTCACTGTACCAATATCATCGCATTGACGATGATGTGTACAGCCTTCCGATATTAAAATAACATCATCATCTTTTAAATTTTCAATACTTCTTACGCTATTTACTGCATCTGTTAAAATACCTTTATATCTTGCAAAAAGAATGGAAAACGACGTTAGCATTATATCTGATGGTGTCTCTTCATTTACCTTTTTAAAAACTTGGGAGTCTGTAACAATAAGTTTTGGTTTTTTATAGCAACATTCTAATGCAGCTTTTAATTCGGTTTCTTTTACAACTATAGAAATCGCATTAGCATCAAGAATATCCCTAATAACTTGCTGCTGCGGCAAAATCAACCTGCCTTTTGGCGCTGCGGAATCAATAGGGGTAACTAAAATAACTACATCCTTTGGCAACAATAAATCACTTATTAAAGTATTTTTGTTTTTATTATCCAAAGAAATTTTAGAAATCATTTCTTTTAATTCATATATATTTATATTATTTACAGCACTTACATAAATTTCATTTTCTTTTGTCTTATTATATGAAACAGCTAAATCACACTTATTATAAACAATTATATATTTAAGCTTTTTTGATTTAAAAAGAGAAATAAATTCTTCATCTTCATTAGTCAATCCGATTTGAGAATCAACTATTAAAACAGCAATATCAATTTTATTTAATACTTGTTTTGTTTTTTCAACTCTTAAATTTCCAAGTTCGCCATCATCATCAAAACCTGCCGTATCTACAATTGTTACTGGACCTAACGGCAACAATTCCATTGATTTATACACAGGGTCAGTTGTTGTACCTTTAACATCAGAAACAATTGCAAGTGATTGATTTGTTACAGCATTTATTAAACTTGATTTTCCGGCATTTCGTTTACCAAAAAATCCGATATGTATACGTTCACTTGATGGTGTTGAATTAAGACTCATAAATATTCCTTTTTTATAATTATATAATAATCAAAAAAATTTACCTTTATTTTGTCTTTAGACTATAATAAACACTGTAGGTATAGGGCATGTTCAATATAAAAAAATATTTTTTAATAATAATTTCAATTTTATTTATTTCTGCACAAAATACTTATGCGACAGATAACTATATTCCTATTCGAGTAGGAATAAGTAATACTAATTTTCAAAATTATTTATTTAATTCTGTTGAATTTAATAATGCCAATACATTGCAAATAATTGACAGCACAACAGGTTACAGCGTACCTTTAAACGAAAATTCTTCAATTATTAAAGTTACATCTGAAAACAATCTGTTTAGAATATATTTAGATAATGTCTTAGTTGCAAGAAATTTAACAGGGCCGATTCTTATTTCTCCTCAAGAAAACCACTTGATTTCAATTAAAGATTTAAAAAGAAAAGGTAAGCAAGCATCTTACAGAGGTTATATAGAACTTACAAGAAGCAGTAAAGATATCAGTAAATTTGCAATAGTAAATGTACTAAGTTTAAAAAATTATTTAAGAGGGGTTGTACCTAATGAAATGCCTGTACGTTTCGGGCTTGAAGCATTAAAAGCACAAACGGTTGCAGCCAGAAACTATGCTGTAACACCTCGAGTTAAAGCATACAAGGAATTTGATTTATGTGATTCTGTTGCATGTCAGGTATATTTTGGTGCAAATACGGAAGAAGAACTTTCTGACAAAGCAATAGAACAAACTAACGGTATTATCGCTTTAGATAAAGAAAATGAACCTATACTTGCATTATACAGTTCAACAGCCGGCGGGTATACAGAAAGCTACGAATACGCATTTTCAGACCCAACTACAAAAGCTTTTCCGTCTAAAGATATTCATTACTTGACAGCAATGCCTGATAATAAAGATTTTAAAGAACTTGATACAGATGAAAAAGCAGAAGAATTTTACACATCAAAACCTGAAGCTTTTGATGATTTATCACCATATTACAGATGGTCTAAAACTTGGAATATAAATGAATTACAAGCTGTTTTAGAAAAAACACTTCCCGCTCAATCAAAAACAGGATTTATAACTCCTGCCATAAATACAGCTGATGAAATAGGCAAAATTGAATCTATAAAAGCTCTTCAAAGAGGGAAATCAGGTAAAATTATAAAACTTGAAATAAAAACAGATAAAAATACATTTATTGTTGAAAAAGAACTTGTTATAAGAAGATGTTTTCAAAAAGACGGAATATCATTGCCAAGTGCAAACTTTGTAATAAATTATATTAATTCAGAACTTCCTGTTTATAAGTTTTCAGGCGGAGGTTTCGGGCATGGAGTCGGTCTAAGTCAATGGGGCGCAGGTAAAATGGGCAGTCTCGGTTATTCCTTTGATAAAATTCTTCAACACTACTATCAAGGAATAAAACTTTCGACAATTCCTGTTGATGTTCTTTGCAACAATAAAGAAATTTCAAGACAATTTTATACTGAAATTAAAAATGCAAAAGTATTTATAGAGAATAAAGATAATCTTGAAAAATTAAAAATTACTATAAATAACAAAGAAGTAATTATAAAATTAAAAAGAGATATGAATGAAATAAATATTTCAAAATATATTGAAAAAGGATCAAACAACATATCTTATATACTGTTAGATGAAAATAAAGAATATACAAAGAAAATAACTGCATTTGTTGAAATTAAAGGAGCTGAAAATGAGTAAAGATACTTCTTTATTAAAAGCTGCTTGGCTAATAGCATTTGTAACCATAATTTCTAAATTTGTAGGTTTTTTAAGAGATATATTTATAGCAAATTATTATGGTGCAGGCATGGTATCAGATGCATATTTTTATGCTTATCAAATACCATCTTTAGCAATTATACTAATGGGCGGTGTCGGCGGTCCCTTTCACAGTGCAACAGTCAGCGTATTTGCAAAACTTGTAAATCCCGATGATAAAATGCCGTCTGAAAAAGTTAATAAATTATTTAATACATTTTTAACTTCAACATTCATAGTTTTTGCAATTTTATCAATTTTAGTATTTATATTTGCAGAACCGATAATGAATTTAATAATTCATTCAAGTAATACAGAGCTTGTATCACTTGCAAGCGGACATTTAAGAATAATGACTCCGGTAATTTTAATAGGCGGAATAATCGGAATCTACTATGGATTATTAATAACATACAGATGTTTTATTCTTCCTAATATTTCGCCTGTATTAATGAGCTTAAGCATAATAGCAATAATAGCTTTTTCAAGAGGGGATAAATTTGGCACTTCTCTTGCAATCGCAACTACTATAGGTGCTGTTCTTCAGTTTATAGTTCAAGCTCCTGCCGTAAGAAAATTAGGTTTCAAAATAAAACCTAACTTAAATATTAAAAATAATCCCGAATTAAAAAATCTTGTTGAACTTGTTTTTCCTGCTGCTTTAAGTTCTACAATAGGGCAAATATATGTATATGTTGATATGTTTTTTGCTTCTCAATTAAGAGAAGGTGCATGGACGGCTGTAGGTTACGCTAACAGAGTATTTCAATTTCCGGTTGGAATTTTAGCAACTGCATTTTTGGTTCCATTGTTTCCGATTTTCTCAAAACTGGTAGGCGAAAAAAATTATAATGATATTAAATACTATTTTCACAAAGGTATCGGCTTGTTAAACTTTGTAGCCATTCCAATTATGTTTGGAATTATTTTACTTGCCTACGATATGGTTCAAATAGTTTTCCAAAGAGGAGCATTTGATTCAGAAGCTACATATATGGTATCTCAAGCATTGATTTTCTTATCAATTGCAATTATTCCTTATGTATTTAGAGATTCTGTGACAAGAATATTTTATGCATTCAATGACTCAAAAACACCATTTATGGTTGCATTTTCATCAATTGTATTAAAATTCATTTTGAACGCATTATTTATAAACAAATTAGGAATTGCAGCGATAACCCTATCCACATCACTTGTAACATTGTTTAATGCAACATTATTAGGCTGCATATTATTAAAAAGAATTAATCTTGATTATAAAAAGTATTTTAAAAATCTATTTAAAATGGTTGCTGCTGCATTTTTATCCTTTGCAATTAATTTTGTTATACATAAATATTGGATAACTTCTACTGAAAGCTGGATTTTACTTCTAATAAAAACATTATGTATATTTATTTCTTGTATGCTTATTTATACAATTTTTGCAGCAATATTTAAAATTGAATACGTAGGGGAATTAATTGAAAGAATTAGAAACTATATTAAACAAAAATTCATTCGCTAAAGAATTAAATGAATTATTAAAAAATGGCGGAGTAATCGCTTTTGTTACAGATACTGTATGGGGTCTAGGCTGCCTTCCGACCTCAAAAAAAGGGGTAGACAGAATATATGAAATAAAAGGAAGAGACCGTTCAAAACCTTTAATATTAATGTCTAATGATATTGAATATTTACAGCCATATGTAAAAACAATACCAGATAAAGCTGATGAATTAATCAATAAATACTTTCCGGGAGCTTTAACAGTTATATTAGAAAAATCAGACAAAACCCCGCTATATATAACTTCTGAAAAAAATACAGTGGGAATAAGAGTTCCCAACAATAATTTTTTTAAGCAATTATGTTCGGTAATAGATGGACACGTACTTGCAACAACCAGCGCAAATTTATCAAATCATCCTTCCTCCAAAACTTTTGAAGATGCACAAAATTCAATCGGAAATTTGGTAGATATAGTTTTTGAGGATTATGATTATAAATGCCAAGGAATGGAATCAACTGTTGTTTTATCAAATAAAGAAGAAATTAAGGTTTTAAGACAAGGAAGCATCCTTCTTTAATATTTCTTAATATTTATATCATTTTTCTAAAGATTTAAAATTATCTGCCGATAGAACTACTTGTATAGAGTAAAACAGGAGTGTATTAAATGGATTTGAATTTAAATAAATTAGCAGAATTATTTAAAAATCAAAATTTAGCTGATTTTAAAACTGAAGAAGGAAAAACTAAAGATGTTAATGACACCAATCTATTTACTGTTCAAGATGGTGAATATAAGTTAGATGAAGCATTATTAACACGTGATGGTTTTATAAACGCATTAAAAGATAGCGGAACAAAAGCACTAACAGAAGAGCAATTAGGTTTACTTTACGATTCCGTTGCCGAATCTGACGGCGAAGACGGAATGAGCGAAGAAGAACTAAAAATGCTTGCAAGCTTAGGGAATGAAAAAGATAAAGCAGCAGGTTTACCGGATGCACAATCTAATCTTATTAATGAGTTTGACATTGAAGCATTCTTAGAAACTGTTGATGATGCAATTAACGAACCGGAAGCTCATTGTTGTGATGATGATTGCTGTGATGCAGATTGTGAATGCCAAGATACGCCAAGAGAAGTTGTTAAATCTGTTATGAAGGATGATGACAGAATACAAACAGATGATGACGGTAATAAATATGTAAATGTTGAAACTTGGAGCAATAACAAAGATGATAATAACTGTTTATCAAGAATAATTGCAAACAGTTATGATTTAGAAGCAATGGGAATAAAACCTGGAAGCGAAGAATATAACGCATTAGAAAAAGCAATTATGGATGCAAACCCTGAAATTTACGGCGATGAAGATGGCGGCTGGAGAAAAGAAGTCGGCGGTACCGGCAGACATAATGCAGTATTATACACAGGCGATAAGATTGTACTACCTGATTTTGAATATGAAAAAGAATGCCCTTGCAATGAGCCTGAAGAACCGGCAGTACCTGCAAAACCTGCAGACCCACCAACAAAACCAACAACACCTTCTACTCCAACAACACCTTCTACTCCGACAACACCTGAAACACCTACAGTGACAAATACAGAGACTGTTACTAATACAGAAACGGTTACTAATACAGAGACTGTTACTAATACGGAAACAGTGACAAACACCGAAACGGTTACTAATACCGATACCGTAACAAATACCAACACCGTAACGAATACTGACACTGTTACTAATACGGAAACTGTTACAGGTACTGAAACAGTAACGAATACAGAAACTGTTACTAACACAGAGACTGTTACAGGTACAGAAACAGTAACTAATACGGAAACTGTTACCAACACAGAGACTGTTACTAATACGGAAACTGTAACAGGTACAGAAACAGTAACTAATACGGAAACTGTTACTAACACAGAGACTGTTACTAATACGGAAACAATTACAAATACAGCAACAGACCCTGATGTTAATCCGGACTTAGGTGATGATATAGATATTATTCCACCTGGTACACCGCCTGCTGATACAACTCCTGATACTCCACCAGCAGACACAACCCCAGATACACCGCCTGCTGATACAACTCCGGATACTCCACCGGCAGACACAACTCCTGATGACCCGGGTTGTACAAGTCCATCAGATAATGATGACTGGGTAGAAGAACAAGATCCAACATTATAAAAATAAAAAAGGAAGACTTTTAAGGTCTTCCTTTTTTATTAGCAAAAAAATTTTTCTCATGTTTTAAAGCAGAAAAAGGAGTAAACATGAGAATTAATATTAATCAATACAACACAATTCCAATGAGAGGGAATTCAACTAAAAAACAAAGCCCTGCTTCCTCTGAAAAAGATTTAAAAAGGATTTTAGAACCATTTACAACTAAAAAAGATGCAATGGTTCCTGCATTAAATTTAATGAAAGGTATTAATCCGAATAATAATAATGTATTTGATAGTTTTACAAAAATTGATGATGTAACAAGAGGCATAAATTTTGTAAAATCGCAAGAAGATTGGGATGCATGTCTTCTTGAAGAATTTGAAGAATTTAAAGTTGCAAGAAAAGAATATGAAGCTGATAGAACAAAACAAAATTTTGACCACATGGAAGAAGAAATGGGCGATATCTTCTATACTGCGGCAAGTATAGCAAAGGATTCAGGTATTGACCCAAAAGAAGCGTTTAAAGCTACTAACAGAAAATTCTTTAACCGTATTAATTTAATGGAAAGATTATGTACATCACCAAAATCAGGCACACCTGATTCATTAAAAGATTGCAAAGATTATGAAAGACGTGCATTATGGAATGCTGCCAAAAGAAAGCTTTATGATGCACAAACACTTCAATACAATGCTTAATCTTCAGCTTTCATAGCTTGTTTTATTAAATCAAGAGCTTTTTGAATAGAAAGACTCCAATCATTATATTCATTATTTACTATTGGTTTTACAGAATCAAACCAACCGCATGTTTCTCCTGTCAAATCATACCATCTGAATTCATAATGATAATTAAATACACCAATTGTCTTTTTACCAATAGCTCCTGCTAAATTTAATATACAATTATCACTGCTTAATACAATATCAGTATTTTCAATTGCTGCTGCTGTATCTGCAAAATTATTAAAATCTTTAGCTACATTTATGACTTTATTATGTTTAAATGCTTTTAGTTTTTCATCATCAACATCTTTTGTTAAACAGTACAACTGAACATTTTCGAGTTTATCCAATGATAATAAATTTTCGAATGGAATATCTCTTTTATTATTTGCTGCAACTCCTTCAAAAGCTATACCTATTTTAAATTTATTATTATTAAAATATTTATTTTTAAATTGAGAAACAAGCTCTGCTGAAGGTTTTATATAACCGCCGCCTACAGATATATTTGTTTTATCCAAATCCAAAACTACTGGTAAAGACATACAAGGAACATGATAATCAAAATTTAGTTTATTAACATCAGGTTCCATATTGTGACAAACAATTTCAACACCCAATTCATTATTTTTAACAAGTTCATAAGCATTATTTTGAATATAGTAAATTACATGCTTAGCCATTTTAACAAGTTTTGGCATATAGCCAAACATAAGAAAATTATCACCATATCCTTGTTCATAATGAACAAGTAATGTTGAATTTGATAAATCTTCTTTTCCGCTCCATTCGGGTTTATTAATTTTAGGATATATTGTCGGTTCATTTTTTTCAAATCTGGAACCATAATATTTTGCCCATTCTTTTATATCACCATTTCTCATGCACGATGCACAATATGTAAATTCATCATCCTTTGAAGCATATCCGCGTTTTAAATATTCATCCCAGCATTTTTTTTCTACACTGTAATCTTTAGCTTTCATAGCTGCAACTATTGCATTTTTAAGATAAGCTTTACTGCTTGGATTTCCCTCTAAAGCCAATTGAAAATACTTCAACGCATTTTTTGCATCATCAGGCATTTGAGCTTTTTTTACATAAGCATTAAAATAATGACAACCCAAAAGATTATAATCAGCAGAGGTTAATTTTGTTTTATTTTCTGCATTTAAATACTTATTATAATATTCTACAGCTTTATAATATTCCTGATTTTTATCATAAGCATTACTTAATACTTTATAGCTTTCACCATTTTTTAATCTTCGTGCATATAATTTTGATAATTCTAGCTGCAAATCAAATTGAGATAATTTTTCAAGACAAGTAATATAATTTTTTATATTATCAGTATTTTCAGGTTTCGTATCAAATATATATTTGTAACACATAATAGCGTTAACATAATTTTTAGACTCAAAATAACCTGCTGCTTTTTGAGATAATTTTTCAATTAATAAGTTATTAGAATACAATATTTCTTTTTCAGAATCTTCTTTTTCTTCACATTCTAAAAGTTCTTTTTTATATGCTTCAAAAGAAAATAAAGCTTCACTTAATTTATCTTGTTCTAAATATGCTATCCAAATTGCTCTATGCAATATTAGTTGTAAAAAATTATCTTTCATAAAATCCTCTTTTTATAATAATAAATCAGATTTTAATATTTTTTTTCATACAAATAATTGAATATTATTCTTCCTCAGGCAAATATTTTATAAAATAAGAAAATACAGCGGGAACAAATGTCATTAATAATAATATATTAATAATTCCTGTTTTCTCTGCAATTAAACTTATTAAAGGTAAAATTAAACCGATAACTCCCCAGCTAAAACCGCCAATAAAACCGGATATCATGCTTTTATATTCAGGCATTAATTTTTGTGCTAAAGACATGTTAACAGGAACCGCAAGAAAGCTTATAAAACCTATTAATATAAAAGAACAAAGACCAATTAATCCTGAACCTTTTGACAAATAAAACATAATACCAAATATAGCAACCGGTATTAATGAAACATAAAATACATTTTTTACCCCTATTTTTCGTTCAACATAAGGACTTAATATAACCCCAAATGCACCTGCCATCATAAACGCAAATAATATTAACCCTATTGTTGAAACATTATATCCTATAGATTTCCAATAAAACGGTAAAATTATAGAAAAAGATGAAACAACAAACGATTTAACAATTGAAGCAACAAGTAAAACTGCTACAGGTTTATTTTTAAAAAGTTCTTTAGTTGCTGTGATGATTGAAACATTAGTTTTTTGCTTCTGTTCATTTTTTATTTTAGGTACATTTTTTAACATTAAAAAAGCAGCAACAATACCAATTGCGCAAGCAAACGGTAGTTTTTCCAATCCCCAAAATTGAGAAATACTTGAAGATATTGCAGGTCCAAGCGCAAAACCAAATGTACCTGATGCTATAAATATGCTTATATCTTTGCTGTTAGAACTGCAATGTGAATAATTTGAAACTATACTTGTTGCCTGAGGATGAAAGAAAGAAACACCCATATGTCCTAAAAGAAGACATATTATTAAGCTATAAATATTATTTGCAATACCTAAAAAAGATAAGAACACAGACGCCATTAACATTCCCCAGAAGATAAAAAATCTTCTTTGCCATTTATCTGAAATAAAACCAAAAAACGGCTGAGATAAATTCGAGGTTAAATTTGAAATTGATATAAGAACCGTTGCAACAGCCATTGATATACCAATTTTAGCTGCAATAAAAGGCATAATCGGGTTTAAAAATCCCGAATACGCATCAGTTATAAAATGCCCTGCGGCTAATGTTCTTATTACTTTTTTATTTTGATTTTGTTCCATAATTAGTGTCTAAAATGCCTTATACCTGTTGTAATCATTGCAATATTGTATTTATCTGCCGTTTTAATGACTTCTTCATCCTTAATACTGCCTCCGGGTTGAATAATAGCAGCAATTCTTCCTTGTGCAGCAACATGGATATTATCAATTGCGGGGAAGAAACCATCAGAAGCTGCAACTGCATCTTTTGAACCGTCACAAGCTTTATTTAAAGCAATTTCAAAAGCATCTACACGGCTTGTTTGTCCTTGACCTATTCCAATTGCTTTAAAATCTTTCGCAACTACTATAGCATTTGATTTAGCATGTTTTGCTATTTTCCAAGCAAAAATCATATCTTCAACCATTTCCGCTGTTGGTTTTGCTTTTGTTACAACTTTAAAGCTGTCTTTATTTAGTTCACCCTTATCGGTATCTTGAACCAATGTTCCGAATGGAGTTACTCTTATTTCTCTGTTTAAATGATTTTTATATTCTTCCAGTGAAGTATTTAATTTTATTACTCTTAAATTTTTCTTTTGCTGCAATGTTTCAAGTGCTTTAGGAGTATAATCAGGCGCAATAATAACTTCCAAAAACATTGCGGTAAGCTGTTTAGCAAGTTCTTCGTTAACAACTTGTGTAAAACCAACTATACCGCCAAAAGCACTTAACGGATCACAATCTAATGCTTTTGCCCATGCTTCTTCTATATTTTTACCAAGTGCAGCTCCGCAAGGTGTGTTATGTTTAATAATTACGCAGGCGCATACATCATAAAATTCACTTAGGATATTTGTACAAGCAGTTACATCTAATATATTATTATATGAAAGCTCTTTTCCGTTTAAAACTTCATAATCTACTGTAGAATTTGTATAATAAATACCTGCATTTTGATGCGGGTTTTCACCGTATCTTAAATTTTTTGCTTTTCTCAAATGCAAAGAAAAATAATTATCAATATCTTCTTCATACCTGTTTGAAAGTTCACTTAGTACTTTATTATCAAAATCTAATGTTTTTTCAAATACTTTAAGTGCATAATCTCTTCTTAATTTTAATGAAGAATCTCCATTATGCTCTTCTAAATCAGCAAGAACTTCTTTATATTGTTCAGGAGAAGAAACAGCTAAAACTCTCTTATTGTTTTTTGCGGCAGCACGAAGCATTGATGGTCCGCCTATATCAATAGTATTTGTTAATTCTAATTCATCAACTTCTTTATTAACAGCTTCTTCAAAAGGATAAAAATTAACAACTACCATATCAAATAATTTTATATTATTAGTATCTATATCGTTTTTTTCAACTTCATTATTCATATCTGCCAAAATACCTGCAAATACATCAGGATATAATGTTTTAACCTTACCGTTAATTAATTGTCTTTTGCCTGTAATTTCCGTTATTTCTTTTGCATTTATATGATTTTCTTTTAATAAATCGAATGTTGAACCTGTTGCAATAATTTCATAATTATATTTTTCAGTTAATTCTTGTGCAAACTCAACAAGTTTATCTTTATTATATACACTGATTAATGCTCTTTTAGTCATAATTATTTTTTCCCCAATTTATAAGCTTTTTGCATTGTCTTTGTTATTGTTTCTTCTAAAATTTCGGAAACATTATTATCTTTTAATACATCGTTACCAACAGCAGTACAACCACCGGGAGTTGTTACGTTTATAATTAATTGTTCAGGATTAACACCGGAGTCCATAATCATTTTAGCACTTCCAAATGCTGTTTGAGCTGATAATTTTAAGCAAGTTTCGTAATCTAAACCAAGTTTTTCACCTGCTTTTGCAATTTCATTAATAACATAATAATAAAAAGCAGGACCACTTCCTGAAATAGCGGTAATAATATCTATATATTTTTCTTCAGATTGAATAACTTTACCAACACTTGAAAAGATTTCTAAGGCAATTTTTGCATGCTCATCATTTGCAAAGTTTCCTTTGCAAACTGCACTCATTCCCTCATTTAATAACGCAGGAGTATTTGGCATTATTCTCACAACAGGAATATCCCCAACAATTTCTTCAATTGTCTTTAACGAAATTCCTGCCGCAATAGATAAAATGACATGCTCTTTTGTAATGAAAGGCTTAATTTCATTTAAAACATCTCTTAAGACAAATGGTTTTACAGCAAATAAAATTATTTTAGAGTTTTTAACAACTTCTTGATTTTCAATTGTAATATTAACTCCATAACTTTCATGCAAATTGTTTAATGCATCTTCATTCCTATCAGAAACAATAATTTCCGAATTTAAACACCAATTAGAATTAATAATTCCCTTCATAATGGCAGAAGCCATCTTTCCACCACCAATAAAACCTATTTTGTTCATAATATTTAACCTTTTTATTTTTTGTGATTGACTTTAGTTTATGTCTTATTTATTATGATACAATGAAAAACAACACATTCAAGGAGAAATAAAATGAGACGTACGTTAGAAGGAACTAAGAGAAAAAGACAAAATGTTAGCGGTTTCAGAGCACGTATGGCTACAGCAGGCGGTAGAGAAGTTTTAAACAGAAGAAGAGCTAAAGGCCGTCATAAAATAGCTATTACTGCAAAAGAAAGAGCTTAATTAATAGTTTGTTATAATAATAAAAGGACTGCATGTCAGTCCTTTTTTTAGGTTTATATATGCTTCAAAAAAAATATAGGTTAAAAAAATATTCTGCAATTATTGCTACTTATAGAATAAAAAATATAGTAGCAGATTCTAATGTTTGTATTTATATAGGAAAAGAAAAAACAAATACGGATTTACAAACAAAATTTGCGTTTGTCGTTAGCAAAAAAATTCACAAAAGAGCCGTTGTTCGTAACAGAATTAAAAGACTTATGAGAGAAAGTGTAAGATTACTTATAAAAAACTCTCAAATTAATAACATTAATAAATACTTGTCTGTTATTATTACAGCTAAAGCTAATGCTATAAATTCGGACTTTAAAACAATAAATACCTCAATCCAAAGTTTACTGAAAAACACACATTAAATATATATTTTTCTATCTTAAAAAAATAAAAATAGCATACCCATTATTCATGTTGTATATACATATTAAATATATTTTGTAACAAATTTGTAACATATTTAATTTCATGTGTCATGAATTCAATACAAAAGGTTTTCATGTATATAAGAGAAAAAACAGGGGAAAAAGAGATGGGTTACGCATTATTTGCACAAAGGAAAATTGTCCTTGACGGAGAATTGAACAATGCTCAGCTCCAACAGACACAAAGATCTAACGAGCAATACGCATTGGCAACTCAAACGTTAAGTTTGCAGCAACAATTAACCAGTATGAACTCTGCACAATCAGGTGAACTTGCTGATTTATATGCTAAATTATCTGAAGCACCTGATGAAGATTCCAGAAGTTCTATTAATGCTCAAATTAAATCAAAAGAAGAAGCATTCCAACAGGAAATAGACGACATTAACAGACAAATCTATCAAGTTTCTGTAAAAGAAAACGCTTTAGAAATGGAAGTTAAACGTCTTGATACTCAACTTTCTACTCTTCAAAAACAATTAGAAGCTATTGAAGATGCTGAATCTTCAGGTATCGACAGAGCTACTCCTAAATTTAACGGTGTTGGCTAATCATAAAATAATTTTATTTTTCATCATATTTTCTTTCTGTTTTTTTCAAACAAAAAGAGGAAACACAAAGTTTCCTCTTTTTGTATTTGTTATAAAGGTAAATTATTGAGCCATTGCTTTTCTAACTTCTTTTTTATAAATTTCAACATTTGGTTGAAGAACTTCAGGTAATGCAACATCGTCAGCAGTAATATCACCTTCTATTTGTCTTAAAATATTACCTGTATAAAGAGTTTCAAAGTGTTTAAATTCAATAAATTTAGCTAATGTTGTCAAAGATAAATCTTTTAATTCAACAACAGAAACTGGGTGCATATTTGAATAAGCACTGATAACACCTGTCAATACCGCTTCTGTAACTTTTTCTTGAGGAGTTGCATATACGAAAGTAAAGAAAGAATCTGTATTTGCAGCATCTAAATCAGCTTCTGCATTGTAGTGTAAGTATCCCGGACCAACATTTGTATCTGTTGAAATTCTTGCTTTTAAAGATTCATTCTTTAGTTGTTTTTCCCATAAAGTTGTCCCCATAAAAGCATCACCAAAATATTCAACAAAGTGTTTTTGTTTACCGTCTAATTTTGATTGAACGTTAAATGCAGCTTGTTGAAGAGCAATATTTTTATTTAAATCAGCATTTAAAAATTCTTCTTGAGCTTTTAAAGAAGCATTTAACATAGCAATAACATCTTCTTTAGCAACGCCGACATAAGCAAGTGTAAAGATTGTAGCATCATCAAAAATAGAAAATCTGCCGCCAACATCGTCATGAACAAATCCTGATAATTTAATATCACCTGCATTAACCATTTTTCTCAAGTTGCTTTTTTCAGCTGAAACATCAGTCATTGCAACAAATCTATCAGAAACATCTTCTCTTTCAAGATATTCTTGCATAACTTTTCTGGCATTTTCATAAGCAACTGTTGTTTCAATTGTTCCGCCTGATTTTGAAACTACTAAGAATTGAGTTTTTGCTAAATCTAAAGTATTAATAAATCTTCTAAAACTTTCAGAATCAACAGAAGAGTAGAAATGAACATTAGCTTCTTTACCAATCATTCTGATTAAAGATTCTGTAGTATGTCTTGAACCGCCGATACCTAAAATTGCTAAATCTGTATATTTATTATCTTTAGCTTTTTCAGCCATATCATATAAATTATCAATTGTTTTTAATTGGTTTTCAGGTAAAACACCAATCCAATTTAAGAATTGACCTTGTTTTCCTGCTCTTGCTTTAATTGTTGCTACAGCTTGCTCTGCATTTTTGCCGTATTTTGAAAGATTTGACATATCAAGTTTTAATGTTAAATCTGAAATCATTGTTTCTGTCATATTAAAATCCTTTTTTATTATTAATACAAGGATATTATCTAATGAAGTAAAAATAATTTCAATGAAAACATAAAAAAGTCCGAAAAATTTTCGGACTTTTTATAAAAACAAATAATTAATAAACTATACTTCTTCTGAACTTTTTTGTTTATTGATAACATCTTGAAGTTTAGATATTAATTCATCACCTTTAGCTTGCATATCGCTAACAATACCATCTGCTTTTGATTGAATTTCAGAAACAGTTTCTTGAGCTTTTTCACAAATTTCTTTTGATTTACCTGCAAGTTTTTCACGTGTTTCTTCACCTGATTGAGGTGCTAATAAAACACCGATAACGCCGCCTAAAATACCGCCAATAGCAAAGCCGGCTATAAATTTACCTATAGACATTTTTATCTCCTTTTGTTTCTAAAGAAATTAAAACCGCTAATTAATCCGCTAAAAAATCCGCCTTTATCTTTAACATTTCCAAATGCAACACAAGAAGCACCAAGTAAGGTTGTTAAAATTTTCTTAACAATATCTAATTGCTTATTTGTTGCAGTAGAAACATTATTAACAGTTGCTAAGATTTTACTTATAGCTATTAAAGAAGGTTTCACTTCTTCTTTTGTCATATCAATTAATTCTCTGGCACTTGTCATTGTTAAAGTTGTTTCTTTCAAGAATTTTACAAGAAAGACTGTAACAATAACCGAAACGATTATTAAAACAATTACAAAAACTGCCAAAATACATTCTAAAACAAGGGTCATTTTCTTCTCCTAGTTAACTTCGTAATCAATAGATTCTTTTTGTTTAGCTTTTGCAATTTGTTTAGCTTTAATAGATTCATTAATTTTATTATATTGTTGTTCAAGACGATATCTCATAACATCAATAGAGGTTAGAGCTTGTCTTTTAGCTTCATTTATTTCAGGTGTATATTTTTGAGCCATATCAGTAATAACATTCTCAACATCTTTTCTTGTTTCTTCACCTGATTTTGGCGCATATAAAATAGCAGCAATAACACCGCCTACAACGCCCATCAATAATCCGACTCCAAAACTGATTGAATTATCTTCTTTTGACATTTCGTCCTCCATTCACTTTTATGTACCCGATTGTATCATTTTTTATCACAACTTGCAATTATACTACTTATTATAGAGTACCCAATATTCTAAAAATAGAAACATTATAATAAAAATTTATTGTATTGAATTTATTTTTGATGTACATTCATGGTGTTATATAAACAATAGGAGACTAGGACTAATGACAGAAAGAAAATTAGTTGGAACAAACGAAATGTTCAAAAAAGCGCTAGCTGGCGGATATGCTATTGGTGCTTACAATGTTAACAACATGGAAATTTTACAAGGTATAGCAGAAGCTGCAGAAGAAACTCAATCACCTATCATTTTACAAGTTTCTGCAGGTGCAAGAAAATATGCTAACCAAACATATTTAATTAAATTAGTAGAAGCTGCTTTAGCTACAACTACAGTACCTATCGCTCTTCACTTAGACCACGGTGCTGATTTTGAAATTTGTAAAGCTTGTATCGATGGCGGATTCTCTTCTGTTATGATAGACGGTTCAAGATTCCCATTCGAAGAAAACGTTGCTTTAACTAAAAAAGTTGTTGAATATGCTCACGAAAGAGGAGTTTCTGTTGAAGCTGAACTTGGTAAATTAGCAGGTGTTGAAGACGATGTTAACGTTGACGCTAAAGATGCTAAATATACAAACGTTAAAGAAGCTGTTGAATTCGTTAAACAAACAGGTTGCGATTCATTAGCTATTGCTATCGGTACTTCTCACGGTGCTTACAAATTTGCAGGTGAAGCAAAATTAGACTTCGACAGATTAAAAGAAATTAAAGATGCATTAAAAGAAGCTGGTTTTGGCGATTACCCAATCGTTCTTCACGGTTCATCTTCTGTTCCTGCTGAATTCGTTGCTAAATGTAATAAATTTGGCGGTAACTTACCAAACGCTCAAGGTGTTCCTGAAGATATGCTTAAATATGCTTCTCAACACGGTGTTGCAAAAATCAATATTGATACAGACTTAAGATTAGCAATGACTTCAACAATCAGAGAATTCTTTGTTGAACATCCTGAAAAATTTGACCCACGTGAATATATGGGACCAGGCAGAACAGCTGTTAAAGAAATGGTTAAACATAAAATGGTTGACGTTCTTGGTACAGCAGGTCATGCTCAAGACTAATTTATAATAATTAGAAAATTAAAATAGAGTAAAGATATGAATTCTTTACTCTATTTTTTTTGTATAATGAACTAGTACAAAAAAGGAAAAAACTTATGCTTAAATATTTTAAAGGTTCATTTTTAATAACTGTTATAGGTATTATCTTAGCTTACATTTGGGGTGAACATTCAAACCCCGGAAGCGGATTTATGGCACTATTTGTAGTTACGTTTTTATCTATATTAGAAGTTACTTTATCTTTTGATAATGCTGTTATTAATGCTATGAAACTTGAAAAAATGACAGATAAATGGCGTCATAGATTTGTTACCTGGGGGATTTTAATTGCTGTATTTGGTATGAGATTATTATTTCCAATCATTGTAGTTGCAGCATTTTCAGGCTTAACAGTTATTGGTGTTGCAAAACTCGCATTATATGATGTTGATAAATATGCTCACTATCTTCATCAAGTGCATGCGCCGTTAGTGACATTTGGCGGTTCGTTCTTATTAATGATATTTCTTTCTTATTTCTTACACGAAGAAAAAGAATGCAATTGGATTGGCTGCATAGAAAAACCATTATTAAAATTAACATCTGTTAAATATATAGATGTAATTTTCTCACTTCTTGCACTTATGGTTTTACAAAATTTTATTCCACAAGAACAAAAAATACCTGTAATTATGGCAGGGTTTACCGGAATTATTTTATATCTTGTAGTTGATAGTATAAGTAATTTACTTGAGGATATCGCAGAAAAGAAATCGGCAATAATGGGTGAGGCTGCAAAACTTGGCTTTATAGGATTCTTATACCTTGAATTAATTGACGCTTCATTCTCACTTGACGGTGTTTTAGGCGCATTTGCAATAAGTAAAGACATAATAATTATATGTATAGGTTTGGCAATCGGCGCAATGTTTGTTCGTTCTTTAACAATTTATATGGTAGATATGAAAACATTAAAACAATATCTTTATCTTGAACATGGTGCTCATTGGGCAATCGGCTTTTTAGCAATAATTATGTTCATAAGCACAAGAATGGAAATACCCGAAGTTATTACAGGCGGAACAGGCTTGATAATTGTCGGAGCTGCTTTTATATCATCTATTCTTCACAACAAAAAACAAATAGAAAAAAAATAATTGAAAAACCATAGTGTTAATTGTAAAATAGGAACACAGACACAAAAGAGGGGTTTCTCAAATGAAATTAATGGAAGGTAAAAGAGGCGTTATTTTCGGCGTTTCAAATACTCATGGTATTGCTTACGGTATTGCAAAACAACTTTTTGAAGCAGGTGCAGAAATTGCATTCACTTATGCAGGCGAAGTTATGGAAAAAAGAGTTCGTCCTATTGCTGAATCTATGAATGCAAAAGTTATTATGTCTTGCGACGTAACAAAAGAAGAAGAAGTAAAAGCAGTATTTGCTGAACTTGAAAAAACATATGGTAAAATTGACTTTGTTGTTCACGCTGTAGCATTTGCAAACAGAGAAGACTTAACAGGTGAATTTATTAACACATCAAAAGCAGGCTGGGACTTAGCAATGGGCGTTAGTGCTTATTCTTTAGTTTCTATGGCTAGAAATGCACAACCAATTATGCATGAAGGCGGTTCAATACTTGCTTTATCATATCTTGGCGGTGAAAAAGTAGTTGCTAACTATAATATTATGGGTGTTGCTAAAGCTGCATTAGAAGCTGCTGCAAGATATTTAGCAGAAAATCTTGGCAAATACGGTATAAGAGTTAACTGCTTATCATCAGGTGCTGTTAAAACATTAGCCGCATCAGGTATTGACGGTTTCGGTAAAATGTTAAAAGCAGCTGTATTAAAAGCACCTTTAAAGAGAAATGTTACTCTTGAAGATGACGGTAAAACAGCTCTTTACTTATTATCTGATTTATCATCAGGCGTTACTGGCGAAGTTATCCACGTAGATTGCGGCTGCCACTGTGTATATGCTTCCCAAGATGAAATGGAACTTGTTACAAAATAAATATAAATTATGAAAAAGAGTACTATTATAATAGTACTCTTTTTTATATTAGAAAAATTTTATGAAAAAAAATCACAGAAGAAATTATAATCCTAATATACATTCACAGATAGACTATAACGATAAAAAGTATGTCAGTAAATATCCGGAGTTCTATACCTTTGAATTTAAAGATTTCTGCAAAAAACAAGTTATTCCGTTATTTAACAGTGCAAAAAAGAAATTTTTGGGGAATTCTGATGAAATAAAAAAAGGAACAGAATATACATACTTACTTATATTTATAATGGTCTTGCCATTTTTATTGATTTTTTGTGCTCCATTTATACTGGTTTTTGTCCTTATCTTGTCAGCACCATTACTTATTATTACCGGATCTTTTCAAAATTTATATATTATAAACTCTTTATTATTTGTATTATTAATTACATTTTTATATGCATATAAACCTTTAGGATTAAAGAAAAAAGACTTTAAATTAAAAAATAAAAAGATACATAAACTAATAAAACTTTTTATAATTTTACTTACGATTTTTACCATTCCCTATTTTATACAAAATATAGATGAAAAATATTTTATGTATGGAATATGCGGAGAAGTTATTATATCAATACCTTCGATTATAATAATGTGTTTATTTCCATTTAACAACAATAATTTTATAGATGATTATAAGAAAAAAACAACTGAAATAAAAAAAATTGTATTTCCTATTTTATTATCAAGAATTCCCCAATGCAATTATTTCCCATCAGAAAAAGATAAAAATGATTTAAATTTATACATTGAAAATTTATTAATCATAAAAAAACATGGAGGAATGAAAAAGAATTCATTAGACGATAACTTTAAAATAGAATACAAAGGTACAAAATTAGATATAGCAGAAATAACTTTATCAAAGGCTTTTCAATGCGAATATAATGCTATTACAGAAATGAAAAAATACATACATGGCGGAAACAGTATATTTGCAAGAATAAAATTAAATAAACAGTTTAAAGGAAAGATTCTTATTACCAGAAATATAAAAAATCCTTTAGTTAATAATAAAAACTTATTTAAAGCAGTTGAATTAGAAGATATTGAATTTAATAAATATTTAAAAGTTGATGCAACAAACCAAGTAGAAGCAAGATATATGCTTACACCAACCTTTATAGAGCGTATTAAAGAATATGCAAAATATTATCCTGAGAATGAGCTTCTTATATCTTTTGAAAAAGGTTTTATAAATATTATATTAAGTAAGGGGTTTGATGATTTATTTGAGTTAGAATCATATGCAGAAGATGCATACAATACATATAAAAAAATAGGAAACATAGAAAAAAATGAAATGCTAATCAATAAATGTAGAGGTATACTAATTGAATTAAAAGAAATTTTAATGGTTGTAGATGCTTTAAAACTTGATAAAACAATAGTATTGTAAATTTAATATTTGTAAATGATTAGTTTTTTGAAAAAGATGGTATTATAACTATAATTAGGTTAATAAGGAGTTTAAAATGAACGATACTACTATTCTTGTTATTGCGGTAATAGTTGTTGCTTGTATATTTGGTTTATATGGACTGTATGTAAATGTTATAAAAGCCAAAAATTCGGTACTTGAAGCACTTTCAAGCATAGATGTACAATTAAAAAAACGTTATGATTTAATTCCTAATATTTTAGCCATTGCAAAGAAATTTATGGAACATGAAACTGATTTATTTAATAAAATTACTGAATTAAGAACTCATGCAATGAAAAGTGCAAGTGGTTCAAAAGAAAAATTCAAAACAGAAGCTGCATTAGATGCCCAACTTAAATCTTTAATGGTAAACGTAGAGAACTATCCAACTCTAAAATCAGATGCAACAATGGTTCAAGCTATGCAAACATATAATGAGGTAGAAGAACACATTGCTGCAGCAAGAAGATTTTATAATTCAGCTTTAACTCAATTAAGAAATATTATTCAAATTTTTCCGGGTTCACTTTTTGCGGGTTATGCAGGTGAAGCAGCTAAATTCAGTTATTTTGAAACAGATTCACAAAGCCGCACACCAATCAATGCATCTAAATATTTATAACTTTTTAGAGGTGTTTAATTGCCAAAAGAATATTTAGCAATCAAAAAAAGACTTCATAGCGGAGCTTTTAATGATTTTTATAAAAAAAATTTTGAAAATAGTCTGAATTATCTTGAACGAAAAAGAAAAAACAGGTTAAGAGATGTAACTCTGCTTGGCATTCTTGTTGCTTTATTGTTTTTTATTTGGATATTATTTGCACCTTATATTGACAATGAAGACTTACGAAATATTGTTCTTGTAGTACCATTACTTGTTACAATTTTGACTATTATTATAATCATAAATAAGTACAACGTAGAGGTTAAAAAAACAATATTTAATAAACTCTTATCATTTATTGGTAACTTTAAATATGTTGATAGCACACAATATAGTACTAATGACAGAGCATATATAGAGTCCCTTAATTTATTTGATAAATTTAATATATACCGTAAAGATGATAGATTTAAAGGTGAATATAATAATTTATCTGTTGATATTATGGAAATTTATCTTGCAAAACAAACCAGATACGGCAAAAAACGACACGTAAGAACAATATTTAAAGGCATATTTATTGTTGTACCTTGTTTAAAAAAATACGAATCTTCAACAATTATAAAAGCCAATTCTATAAAAATTGGAAATAATAAAAATAGAATAAAATTAGAAGACCCTGAATTTGAAAAAATTTACGATGTATATTCAGATGATCAAATTGAAGCCCGCTATCTAATAACACCTTCTTTAATGGAAAGACTTGTTCAATTGAATAACAAAGGTAAAAAGATTATATTATCATTTGAAAATGGCAACATAAACATAGGAATTCCATCTAATGAAAATTGGTTTGAATTTCCAATATATAAAACGTTGTATGATGAAAAACAATACAAAACAATAATAAAACAATTTATAGTTATTTTATCCATTATTGATTCTTTAAAACTATATCAAAATATAGGATTATAGTTATACTATTGAAGCGTATTGATTATAAAATTCTTCAAATCGGTCTTCTAAAATACTTTGTCTTAAATCGTGAATAAATTTAAGTAAAAATCTTGTATTATGAATAGAAAGAAGAATTTGAGCATTTGCTTCACCCATACGATAAAGGTGTCTTATATAAGCTCTTGAATGGTTTTGGCAGGCATAACAATCACATTTTTCATCTAATGGTGCAGCATCACGTTCAAATTGTTTATTTTTAATATTCTTTTTTCCCTCATAAGTAAAGAATGAACCATGTCTGGCATTTCTTGTAGGAAGAACACAATCAAGCATATCAACGCCGCGTTTTACACTTTCAAGGATATCAATAGGAGTACCAACCCCCATTAAATAACGCGGCTTATTATTCGGAAGTAACGGCGCTGTTAATTCGACAAGGTGATGTTTAAGGTCAGTAGGTTCACCAACGCTAACTCCTCCAATCGCATATCCGACTGCATCATAAGAAGAAATAACACTTGCACTTTCTCTTCTTAAATCATCAAAAAATGCACCTTGAACAATTGGGAACAACGCTTGGTCTTCACGAGTATGCGCTTTAAAACATCTTTCAAGCCATCTGTGTGTACGTTCCATAGCTTTAACTGCTTCATTATACTCGCAAGGATATGGTGCACATTGGTCAAACGCCATAGCAATATCCGGACCCAAAGCTTGCTGTATTTCCATTGAAATTTCAGGATTAATATAATACTCATCACCTGTTTTCGGTTCTTTAAATTTAACCCCATCTTCTGTAATATTATTCAAATGGGCAAGGCTAAATACTTGAAAACCGCCGGAATCTGTTAATATAGGTTTATCCCAGTTCATCCATTTATGCAGTCCGCCAAATTCTTCTATCAATTTATGCCCCGGTCTTAAAAATAAATGAAACGAATTAGATAAAATAATTTGTGCCTGCGTTTCTTTTAAATGGTGCATTGTAAGCATCTTTACAGCACTATGAGTACCAACAGGCATAAAAATCGGTGTTTCAATATCTCCGTGCGGAGTATGAAGAATACCTGCGCGAGCATGTGTTTTTTTATCTTCTTTTAAGAGTTCAAATGAAAAATATTTACTTTGTTTCATCTGCCATAATCATTTCTAACATTGTAGTCCAGTTAGGGCAAAGTTCTTCTTCTTTAAAATAGATTGCAATTTCTCTTTCTGCACTTTCAGCACAATCTGAACCGTGGATAATATTGTATTCTTTATTAATTGCGAATTCAAAGCGAATTGTACCTGCTTCAGCTTCTTCCGGTCTTGTAGCACCCATCATTCTTCTTGATTCAGCTATAACATTAGGACCTTCAACAACCATTGCAACAATTGGTCCCGATGTAATATAACTGATTAATCTTGGGTAAAATGGTTTTCCCTTATGTTCTTCATAATGTTTTTCTGCTAATTCAAGAGTAGGCAAAAGAAGTTTTAAACCAATAATTTTATAACCTTTTTCCTCAAATTTAGTAATAATTCTACCGATAAGGTTTCTTTTAACACCATCCGGTTTAATTGCTATAAATGTTCTTTCAGCCATTTGATATCTCCTACATACCCTCGTGTCTTATTTATTAGAACATAAATTTCCTTTTTTTTCAAATATTGATAAAAAGCTTTACTTTCTTGTGCTTTACAGATAATTTGATATAATTAAAATGATAAATAAATAATGGTTAGTGAATAATGAACAAACAAGAAATTCTTAAATTAATTGATAAAAAAGATTTTAAACAAGCAAAAACACTTTTGACTGAAACACTAAAAGATAATAATGACGATATTGAATTAAATAAATTATTAGGTTTATGTAATATCAATTTAGGTTTAAATGATGAAGCGCTAAAAGTATTTAAAAGACTTACGGATAAAAATTCCGAAGATGCTCTTTCTTTATACTATTTAGCTACAATTTATATTGAAAAAAATAACATTGAAGAAGCTGAAAAGACTTTAAAAAAAGTAATTGAACTTAGAGAAGATTATTTAGATGCATACAAAAGTTTATGTATTGTATATCTTAAACAACAAAAATATATTGAATTATTTATGCTTGAAGAAAAAATGCTTCAACTTGATTCTGAAAATATTCAAATTTATGATATTTTATCAACTGCCGCATTAGAAAGTTCTAATTTTGATTTAGCAATTAAATATCTTCAAACTGCACTGAAATTATCACCTGAAGCTAAATTCTACAACAAATTAGGGTTGATATATTTTTCAATGGGACAAATACAAATTTCTATTGATTATTATTTAAAAGCACTGGAATGCGACAAAAAAGATGTTTCTGTACTTTATAATATCGGTTTAGCATATTTTTCAATGGAAAATTTTGAAGAAGCTTTTAACTATTTAAAACAAGCTTGCGAAATAAAAGAAACAGAACAATATAACACTGCATATGCGCTTGCAGCATTAAAGTCCTGCCATTTTAAAGAAGCTATTCAAACATATCAAAAACTTAATCCTGAAACAAAAAGAAAAGATAGTATAAAATATAATCTTGCTTGTGCTTATGAAGGAAATAATCAAATTGAAGAAGCAATAAAAATAATTGAACAATTGCTTACATTTAATTTTTCATCTGTACAATTGAAACTACATTTAGCATCTTTATATTCAAGATTTGGGAATATAGAAGCAGCAAAAATATTGTACGCTGACCTTATTGCATCAGGGATGTCAAATGTTAATATTTTATATGAATATGCTGTTTTATGTGCAAAAACAAACGAATCAGATAAAGCAGAAGAACTGTTAAAAAAGATTATAAATATTTCACCAAACTTCTTCCTTGCATATAAAGATTTAGCTATTATTTATTTATCAAGAAGATTTTTTGACCAAGCTTTATACAACTTTAAAAAATCATATAAACTAGCACCCGATAACATATATGTAGTTTTTGAATATGCTAACTATTTCCATTTAATGTCTGATTTCGAAAATGCAAAAAAAATGTATTCAAAACTTTTAAAATTCGAAAATGTGCCTGTTTATATGAAGGTCAGTGTCGCAATTAACTATATGTCAATGAATATGGTATCAAAAGCTAAGACACTTCTTTTAGAATTAATAGAACTTGAGCCGCAAAATATAGAAATTCTATATAGATTAGCACAAATTTATTATAATGAAAAAAATTATGAAAATGCTAAACAACTTTTAGAAGATTGTTTTTCAATTTCTCCAAATACAGATATAGCGAATTTATTAGGAAAAATCTGTCTTGAAACAGAAGAATACAATCAAGCTTACGCACTGTTTAGCTTAGTAAATTTGACTATACCAAACAACATTTCTATAATTTTAAATCTTGCTCTTTGCAAATATAAAACAAAAGAATATGATAAAGCAAAAGAACATTTAAATATAATTCTTGAAGTTTTTCCTGAAAATGAAGATGCATTAGAGTTATTAGAAAAAATAAACGAGGAGCAAAAAGAAAATGGAACAAAACAACAATAAAGTAAAAAGAAAAAATTTCTTAATTGAGATGTTAAAGTTTTTATGGAGCAAAAAAGCTTATTGGATTGTTCCTGTTATTTTATTTTTAATCCTGCTAATTTTCTTAATTGCAGTAGGAACATCACCTGTATCACCATTTATTTATACAATAATTTAGGAAATAAAAATGAACGAATACAGAAAGTTTGCATTAACGTTAGGTTTATTGCCGTGGATACCTGCATTTGTATTGCACAAACATAATTTAGATGTAATTGCATTACAAGTATTATGCGTTTTTATTGCACTTTCAATTTTATGTTTTATGTTTTTAGGATTTGCAAAATTTCTAAAACATACATTAGATAAAATTGGCGCATTTTTAGGCAGATATCTTGCAATAATTGTATTAACGATAGGATATATTGTTGCGGTAATTCCAACGGGGTTATTAATGAAAATAGTAAAACGCGACAGATTAAGGCTAAAAAAACCTGATGTTAAAAGCTATTGGCTTAATTGCGAAAACAAAAATACAGATTACGAATATCAATTTTAGGTGAGAAATGACATATTTATTAGGAATAAGCGCTTATTATCACGACAGCGCAACAGCGATTATAAAAGATGGCACAATTATTGCAGCAGCTCAAGAAGAACGTTTTACAAGAATAAAACAAGATAGTGAATTTCCGATTAATGCAGTTAATTATTGTTTAAAAGAAGCTGGTATTGAGCCTGAACAGCTTGACGGTGTTGTATATTACGAAAAACCATTTATTAAATTTGAACGTATACTTGAAACAGCTATGGCTTATGTTCCTTTTAGTATGAAAAGCTTTGTAAACGCAATGCCTGTTTGGTTAAATAAAAAGTTATTTATTCCTTCTCAAATTGATAAGCAATTTGAAAAACGTTTGCAATGTCCTATTTATTTTACAACTCACCACGAATCACATTGTGCAAGTGCGTTTTTCCCTTCTCCGTTTGAAGAAGCAGCTATTTTATGCTTGGATGGAGTAGGAGAATGGGATACAACAACTTGGGGAGTTGGTAAAGGTAATAAAATTGAGATTAAACAAAAAATAGAATTCCCTCATTCTTTAGGTCTTTTATACAGTGCCTTTACGGGATTTTTAGGCTTCAAAGTAAATTCGGGCGAATACAAAGTTATGGGGCTTGCACCTTATGGCGAACCTATATATAAAGATTTAATTTTAAACAATATTATTGATGTTAAAGAAGACGGTTCTTTTTGGTTAAATCAAGAATACTTTGGATACTGTACAACGGATTATATGTTCAATAAAAAGTTTGAAAAGCTGTTTAACCGTCCGCCAAGAAAATCTGAAAGTGCATTAACTCAAAATGATATGGATATAGCAGCAAGCTTGCAGGCTGTAACAGAGGAAATAATCTTAAAACTTGCAAACTATGTTTATGAGCAAACAGGATTAAAAAATCTTTGTTTAGCAGGCGGCTGCGCACTAAATTGCGTATCTAACGGTAATATTTTAAAAAACGGTAAATTCGAAAATATTTGGGTTCAACCTGCAGCAGGTGACGCCGGCGGTGCATTAGGTGCTGCACTTGCAGTTTACTATCAGGCATTAAATAATGAAAGACAAGTAAATTCCAACGATTCACAATTTGGAAGTTTACTTGGACCTAAATATTCAAATGAAGAAATTAAAGCGTTTTTGGACAATACAAATGCCAAATATACAAAATACGAAACAGAAGAAGAATTGACAAAAGTAATTGCAAAATATATTTCTGAAGGCAAAAGTATAGGTCACTTTGCAGGCAGAATGGAATATGGCCCAAGAGCTTTAGGGAACAGAAGTATTCTTGCCGACCCTCGAAATCGAGAAATGCAAAGGAACTTAAACCTCGCTATTAAAAAGCGTGAATCCTTTAGACCGTTTGCCCCAAGCTGTTTAGAAGAAAATGTTGAAGAATTTTTTGCAATACGTGAAGGTAAAAAATCACCTTATATGCTGTTAACTCAACCGATATCAGATAAAATAAAAACAGAATTAACAGAAGAAGAAAAGAATTTTAAAGGCATTGATAAATTAAAAGCATATCGTTCTATATTACCTGCAATTACACACGTTAATTATTCTGCAAGAATTCAAACAGTATCAAAAGAAGTTAACCCACGCTATTGGAATATAATTAATGAGTTTAAAAAACTAACAGCTTGCAGTGTTGTAGTTAATACATCTTTCAACATACGCGGTGAACCTATTGTTAATACACCCGAAAATGCATATAAATGTTTTATGTATACTGATTTAGATGTATTGGTTCTTGAAAATTACGTATTATTAAAAGAAGAACAACCTGAACTACAAGGTAAAGAACAGTATCAACAGCAGTTTACGCTTGATTAAGGTATAAAGTCTTTTAATTAATTGATTTTGGTGCAAACGTATCTTTTTGCACCAAAACAAATTAATTCTAAAAAATAACTGAAAGAAATAGGGAAAAGGATTTTTATTCAGCAACCTGTGTTTTCGCGATTCCTAAAACAATGGTTGCTAATAAAAATCCTTTTCCCTATTTCTTTAAAACTTATTAAAACTTCACTTTTGTTGAGAAATCCCCCCGATTTTCGTACAATATTAGTATTATACAGATGATTTGGGATATTTTATGAAGGATAAAAACTTTTTACTTATAGATGGGCACGCATTAGCTTACAGATACTTTTTTGCACTTGAACGAACAGGCATGAAAACATCAGATAACCAACCTACTTGGGCAGTTTTTGGATTTTTCAAAGCTGTTTTCGACCTGTTGCAAAATAACACAATTCAGCCTGACGCTATAGCAGTTACTTTTGATGTTTCACGTCAAACTTATAGAACTGAAATGTATGCAGACTATAAAGCTAACCGCGAAAGCATGCCAGACACGCTAAAAAGCCAAATAGGTTTAATAGTTGAGGGTTTGCAAGCATTAAATATTCCTATTATTACAAAAGAGGGCTACGAGGCAGACGACGTAATCGGTACAATTTCTGCAAAAGCGAAACAAAAACAACATAAAACATATATTCTTACTGGTGACCGTGACTCATTCCAATTAGTGGATAGAGACGGTTTTATTAAAGTTATAGTTCCGTCTAAAGGTGAATTAATTGAGTATGACTGGTATAAAGTCTATGAAAAAATAGGGGTATATCCTTACCAAATTACAGACTATAAAGGTCTTTCAGGTGATACATCAGACAATATTCCAGGGATTAAAGGCATAGGCGATAAAACAGCCTGCAAACTTTTAAGTCGTTTTGATAAACTTGAACAAATTTATGAACATTTAGACGAAGTAACAGAAAAAGCGCTAAACAGGAAACTTACGGAAGGCAAAGAAATTGCATTTTTAAGTAAAGAACTTGCAACTATTCAACGAAATTTAGATATTGAATTTGATTTTGATTGTGCAAAACTTGAAATGCCAAATTATGATGCAGTTATAGAATTTTTTAAGAAAAATCAATTCTATAATTTCTTAAAAAATTCTGATAATCTTTTAAAACCATTTAAAATTGGTTCACTTGAAGCAAAAGTTGCACCTCATTGCGGAAATAACGAAACAGCATCAGCTCAAGTTTCAATGCCCGCAAACGGACAAATGCAATTAGGCTTAGGTATTGGCGATATGCTTATAAATACTTCGCAAAAAGAATATAATCACGAGAAAAATATTATTGATACAGAAGATAAACTTGATGATTTAATTATTGAACTTGAAAAACAAACTATATTTTCAATAGATGTTGAAACAACGGGGATTAACCCTCTTGAATGTGACTTAGTCGGTATTTCAATTGCATATTGCGACCAAATTCAAACTAAAAATAACAGAGTTAAAATTGATGAATCAAAAAGTGATTTAGTAAAATCTTATTACATACCTGTATTCCATTTAGTTGGTCAGCAATTAGATTTAGAAGTAATTGTAGAAAAATTAGCACCTGTTCTTGCTGATAAAAATATTGCAAAAACACTTCAAAACGCTAAATTTGATTATCACGTTTTAAGACGTCACAATATGCCGATGAAAAACATAATCTTTGATACTATGCTTGCAAGCTACATCAAAGATTCTTCAAGAAAACACGGTTTAAAACAACAGGCAAGCGACTATTTAAACTACATTATGGTTGAATATGAGCAGCTATTGAAAAACAGTTCTTCTTCATTAACTATTGAAACGGTAAGCATTGAAGAAGCAGGATCATACGCTTGTGATGACGCCTTTGCAACACTTCTTCTTACAAAATATTGGCAGGAGAATTTAGACGAAAAAGAACTTGATTTACTTTATGATATTGAAGTTCCTCTTTGCCTAGTTTTAGCACAAATGGAAGAAAACGGCGCAAGTATTGACGTTGAATACTTAAGTGTTATAGAAAAAGAAATCAACGAAAAATTAGAAATTATTGAAAATAAAATATATGATGAAGTTGGGGAAAAGTTTAATATAAATTCTCCAAAACAAGTAGGTGATATGCTTTTTGGAAAATTGAACCTCAAAGCAAAAGGAATGAAATCAAAAACGGGCTATTCAACAAGTGCAAAAGTGCTTGAAACTTTAGCAGAAGAAAACCAAATTGCAAAGGATATATTAGAACAAAGACATCTTGCAAAATTAAAAAGCACTTACGTTGAAACACTGCCTGAGCTAAGAAGCCCCGAAGATAACAGAATTCACACAAGTTTCAACCAAACAATTACAACAACAGGAAGATTATCATCATCTAACCCTAATTTACAAAATATTCCGATAAGAACAGAATTAGGAAACAGGATTAGAGGTGCTTTTTGTGCGGAAGATAAAGAAAATTTGATTATTTCTGCCGACTATTCACAAATAGAATTGAGATTATTAGCACACATTTCACGTGATGATAATTTAATTGAAGCCTTTTGTGATGATGAAGATGTACACGCTGCAACTGCAAGCAAAGTATTTGAAGTACCTATTGAACAAGTTACAAAAGATATGCGTTCAAAAGCAAAGGCTGTAAACTTTGGTATTGTTTACGGGCAATCTCGTTACGGTTTAGCTTCTAGCTTAGGTATTACACCTTATGAGGCTCAAGATTTTATTGACCGATATTTTGCAACATACCCCGACGTAAAAAAATATATGGATGAAACTATAAAATTCGCTTACGCACATGGATATGTTGAAACATTATACGGAAGAAAACGTTATTTAAGTTCGGGTTTATTAAGCACAAACGGTAAAATTCAAGAATCAGCGCAACGTGCCGCAATTAACGCTCCAATACAAGGAACCGCAGCAGATGTTATGAAACTTGCTATGGTTCGACTTCAAAATGACTTTAACAAAAATAACATTAAATCTAAAATAATCATCCAAGTGCACGATGAACTTGTCATCGAAACAGTGAATACTGAAATAGAAGAGGTAAAATCATTAGTTCAAAAAGCAATGGAACTTGACCAACCGTTCCTTGTTCCTTTGAAAATAGATATTTATGCAGGTAAATCCTGGATGGAAATTTAGATTAATGAAGAAAATAATAGCGTGTATATTCTTAATAGGAGTATTTGTGCTTCCGCAAAAAACTTTTGCAGAAGACATTATTCCTGCTGCAACAGCTATTAGAACTATCCCATCAAGTTTAGATTTTGCAAAATCTTATAAAACATCAAGCGAAAATTTATTATATTTACTTTTAGCAGCGATTAATGAACATCATTATTCAATTGAAGAAATTCAATTTAAAACAGGAAGTGTTTTATTTAAAGCATATACAAAAGAATTTATTGCTTCTGTTTCAGCACAAGACGGATATAATTCTTTTATAAAAATTATTCCTGCTGATAATAATTATAATTTTTCACCTGTTTTGCTTCAAAAATTGCATAATTATATTGAAAATAATAATATGATTAATTTTCAAAAAATATTATAAAAATAAAAACAAGAGAGGATATAATTTTCGAAGTCCATTGATTTTAGGTATCGCGAAATCAGAGGACGAGAAAGTTATATCCTCTCTTGTTTTTATTTTTATAATATTTTTTGACTAGTTTTCCACTGTATACCAAATTGGTAAGATGCTGAAACAAGTTCAGCATGACATTATTCATCATTAAATAAGTGTGCATTATGAAAGCTGTTCATTCAATCCAATTGTATGAACTCTTATTGTATTAATTGTTCCTGTCATTAATTTAGGAACTGAATTTACAATTACTATTTCATCACCCTTAGAAAATTGAGCGCGTTCAATTAATAATTCATCAATTCTTTTAAACAGGTATTCATCCAGTACTGTATTACAACTTTCATCAACATAAGTAAACAAGCCCCAAAATAAGCTTAATCTTCTTGCAGTTTCTTCTGAACTTGTAACAACAATAACAGGTACTGATGGACGTAATTTAGAAATAAGCGGCGGAGTATATCCTTTTTCTGAAAATATTAAAATACCTTTTGCATTTAATTTTTTTGCAATATCAACAGCACTATTAGAAATTGCTTGTGATACAGGATTAAATGCTTGTGTTAAATCTAAATTAAAATCTGTTTTTAAAAATTGGCTTTGTTCAACCGTATCAGCTATTACAGACATCATTTTTACAGCATTTACAGGGTATTTTCCTGCTGCGGTTTCACCTGATAACATTATTGCATCCGTTCCGTCATAGATAGCATTAGCAACATCGCTTGCTTCTGCCCTTGTAGGAATTGGTTCTTCTATCATTGATTCAAGCATTTGAGTTGCAACAATACAAGGTTTTTTATGTTTATTTGTAAGATTTATGATTTCCTTTTGGGCAATTGGTACCTCTTGTGGTGACATTTCAATACCCAAATCACCCCTTGCAACCATAATGCCATCTGCTTCTTTTATAATTTCTTCTAAATTTTCAACAGCTTGAGGTTTTTCTATTTTTGCAATAATCGGAATTTCTTTATCCCCAAAAGCTTTTGTATAATATCTTGCACACTTGATATCTTCGGCTTTTCTTACAAAAGATAATGCCAGATAATCAGCATTTTGTTCCAGAGCAAATCTTATATATTGCTTATCTCTTGCAGTTACAGCCTCTAAACTTGCTTGTGCTGATGGTATATTTATACCTTTTCTTGGCTTTATTATGCTTCCATGCTCAACAATAGTATAAACTTTAGAACCAACTACTTTTATAACTTTTAATCCGACTCTTCCGTCATCTAAAAGTATTTTTTCGCCGACAGTTACGTCATTTGCAATACCTTCATAATCAACAGGAATAATTCCATCCTTTATATCTTCCGTATGTTCAAGTATAATTTCTTCACCTTTATTTATTTTTATAGGTTCAGAAATTTTTCCAACTCTTATTTTAGGGCCTTGTAAATCAACAAGAATAGGGATATGTCTGTTTAATTCACAAGATATTTTTCTTATGATTTCTATTTTTTGAGCATGTTCTTCTTTTTCACCATGCGATGTATTTATTCTAAACATCGCAACACCTGATAAAGCAAGCTCTTTTATTGTTTCGTAACTGTAGCTTGAAGGTCCTAAAGTTGCTACTATTTTTGTATTTGTTCTTAATTTCTTCATAATTTTCTCGTTTACTGTTGAGGAATATGCAACGCTATATTATCAAGCCCCAATATACTTTCAAAGATACCCTCCGAATAAGTTGGATGGGCGAATATAACCTCTTGTAATTTTTTAGGAGAGATTTTATTTGTCATTGCAATTGCAATTTGTTCAATCATTGCACTTGCTTCTTCTGAAATTATATGCGCGCCTAAAATTTCATTTTCATTTGCAAGAATTTTTATAAAGCCTTCAATTTTATCATCTGCATAAGCTTTACCAAGTGCAGAGATTGGGAAGAAAGATTTCTTATATTCGATATTTCCTTTTTGTAATTCCTGTTCTGTTTTCCCTATAGAGGCAATTTCAGGAGTTCCGTATATAACAGAAGGTACAAGATTTTTATCAAAAGCATGACATTTGCCGTTTAGAATATAATCAATTACATCTTCTGCCTGCTTCATTGCACTATGCGCAAGCATTGAAATACCATTTACATCACCAATTGCATAAATATTATCTATATTAGTTTTAAAATTGCAATCTGTATTTATAAATTTATTTATTTCTAAATTTTTAGAAATTTTCCCACAATATGTTTCGGGCAATCTGCCTGCGCCTAATAAAATACAATCAGGCTCCAGCGTTTTTCCGTTAGATAAAATAACTGTTTTACCTTGAATTTCATTAATAGTTGTTGATGTATAAAAATCTATTCTGCTTTTCTTTAATATACGAACAACACGTTCAGAAACCTCATAATCGGCTGTAGGAATAAGCTTTTCCATCATTTCAACTATTGTAACTTTAACGCCTAAGCATGCCAGAATTCTGGCCCACTCAATACCAATAGCACCTGAACCTACAATTAAAATTGATGATGGAAGTTCTGTAATATTTAAAATATCATCAGAAGTTAAGATAAAACCTTCTTCATAAGTTCCGTTAAATTTAATTTTATTAGGTTTAGAACCTGTTGCAATAATTATATTTTTTACTTCATAAGAATTTGTTTGTGTTTGTATTACATGCTCAGATTCAATACTTGCTTCTTCTTCAACAATAGTAATTCCGTAACCTTTAATTAAATTTGTAAGTGATTTACGAATTTTTTCAGAAACAGTTTTTTGGCGTTCTTGAATTTTAGCAAAATCAAAGCTAATGTTTTCAGCACTAATACCCAGTTTATTAGTATTTTTTAATGCAGTTAAAACATTACAGGAATGAAGAATTGTTTTTGTAGGAATACAACCGCAATTTAAGCAAGTTCCTCCAATATCTTTTTTCTCAAATAAAACAACATTTAAGCCCTTTTGACTTGCACGTATTGCAGCTGCATAACCGGCAGGCCCTGCACCTATTATTCCTATATCAAACATAAAATTCCTCTCTTTATAAATATATAACAATAAAAACCGCCAAGATACAACAAGAAAACTTTAAAACATAAAAGACTGTATTTTCAAGGCATTTGCCAAATTGTTTTTTTAACTATTAAGCAATGTTACATATTTATTAAAATTTTAACTTAAATACTAAAGTTCTTATTTCAACTTGCCGATAAGTATAAATGTAAGGACAAGAGAAGTCCGATAAGTGTAAAAGATAAGTTGTTCAAAAAGGATTCCCTGTTATGAGATTAATGAATAAATTAGTTGTGCTTTTTAGCGCATTATTTTTAATGGCTTTCGCTAACGTAGCAATCGCTGCAGACTTTACAGCTAATACAAAACAACCTGTTTTAACAGAAGCTCTTAACAGACTTGAAGCAATGAACAACAGAAAAGTTCTTAATGTTATTCAAGGTCAAAATTCAACAAACCAACCAATCAAAATTATGTTCAGAGATTTAGTTGCTCTTGGTTATGGTACTTGTGAAGCAGTTACAGCAAAAACAGCTGACGGCAGATTAGTTATCTTAATCAGCTCTAACTATAAAACAGCTCCTGTTGAAGCTATTGCTTGTTTAATCGCTCACGAATCAGTTCACCACGAAAACTCTAAAACTTATGATGAAGAAGTTAGAGCTTGGACTACAGAAGTTCAAACTTGGGTAGCTTTCACAAACGCTAATCCTTCTTTAAAAACTTCTGACTCTAAATTAGTAAAAAGATTAAACTACTTATCTAAATTATACAAAAATGATGGTAACCAAGTTACAACAATCGCAAGCTTAATAGCTAACAATCCAGCTTATGCTTCACTTGCAAGATAATTTTAGTCCCATTCCCCATTCTCCTTCTACTTATACAAACAGACTTCTATTTTAGGAGTCTGTTTTAGTTATATACTACATTGTCGTTTTGCATTAACACATAATTTATGCTATCTTTTATAATATTAAGACCTTAGGGAAAATTTATGAGAATTCTTCTATTTATATATTTCTTTTTATTCTTGTCTTTAATTATTAATAAATTATATTTGTATGCAATACTTTCTTTATTAATAATTCCTTTGGCTATTTATATAAACAAATATAGAAAAGAATCTAAAGTTAGAGAATATACAAAAAAGATTAAACGCGCAAAAAAAGCATTTAAAAAGAAAAAACATATTGAACCATTTATAAATGTAAATGAAGAACCTTGGAATATTATTGAATTAATTCCCGGAGTTACAAGAGTCAGAGCCAAAATCTTTGCTAATTCAGTAAAAAAGACACAAGTAAAAAACTTTAATGAATTCGCTAATATTTGCAATATTGAACCTGCTCTATACAGTCTTGTACAAACAATTGTAAAATTTTAAGTTTTGTAAAGAAACCATCCAAGAAGCCTAAAGCTCTAAGAAAAACTGCCGATAAAAAATATTAAGGTGAAGGGGCTGTAGGTATGAATATAGAAAAGCTAAAAAGTAATTTTATTTCTTATCTTGAAGAACAAGGTAAATTCCAAGAAAAAGAAGAACAAAATGAACTTTCAGCTTATGAAGATATAAGTATTTTCTCTTATGCCAGCGAATTCAAATCATTTTTAGAATCAGAATATGATGCAAGTGACATTGTAGGAAAAAGCATTTCTGATATATTAAAAATGGATATTACAGCTAATGGTAAACTTGTTGAAGCAGAAGACGAAACTGTAGAAGACCAAGAATCAACTGATGATACAGACAATATCAACAAGAAAAAAGTAATTTCTAAAGTTGAAGCTAAACTTGAAAATGAAATCAGCGATGATATGTCAAACTATGCCGCTGCTCAAATTGTTGATGACTTTGAAAATCAAATTACAAATTCAGTAAACGAAAATATTTTAATGGAAAATATTGAAGAACTTACTGAACGTGACTTATTTAAAGATGTATTTAATGAATTAATTGAAGATGATAAATTCAAACAAGCAATTGATACAGATTCAAGCAATGATATAAGCCAAAAAGAGCTTGAAAACTTCTTAAATTCTATTAAAACTTTAGACGATAACGAAGATGATGTATCTGTAAATGATTTATTAACAGCAGCTACACAAATTAATGAAGGTAAATTTACTTTTGTATCAAAAGCTGATAATACAAACAATCACTCAAAAATTCATAATACACCTGTTCAAAATGTTTCTGATAATATTAAAACACCTGAACACACTTCAACATTTAACAACCCTATGGATGCAGGACTTGGCGTTACAACAAGTGCAGTTCAAACACAAACACCATCTTGCGGCACTAATACAAATGTAGGTTCTACTTCTCAATGCGGAAATGTTGATTCAAGCAATCTTGATTCAATGACAAGTGAATTAGAAGGTTTACAACAAGAAAAATCTGAAACAGAAACAGATTTATCAAATCAAACAGAAACTTTAAATCAAACTCAAGATGAAAAAGAACAAGTTGTTGGCGGACTTTGCCAAGATATCGAAGCAGGCAATCAAGATTTATCAACAGCTCAAGATGATGTTTCAACTAAAGCATGCGAACAAGAAGCAGCACAAACAGATTTAACAAATGCTCAACAACAAACTCAATGCAGTAAAAATGAAGCAGATAATGCGGCAAATGATTTAACAAATGCTCAAAATGCTACAGATAAAGCACAAACTGTTTCAGACACAGCAGCTGACAACAACGAACAAGCAATTCAAACTGAAACAGAAGCTCAAGACGATTCAACAGCAGCAAATGATGATTTAACAACAGCAGTTGGTAATACAGATGCTGCACAAGGTGTTGCGGATACAAAAGGTCAAGAATTAACAGTTGCAGCAACAGAAGCAAGTGAAGCTTTTTCTGTTTTAAATGTAAAAAATAAAGAAGTTGAAAAAGCACAAGCAGAATACAACAATGCCAAAGCTCAACAAAAAGATAAAAATATCTTCCAAAAAATCGCAAGTTGGGTTTCAAGCTTATTTAATAAATTATCAGATGCAATCGCAGGAAGAGACCATGCAAAAGCTGAAGCTGAAAGAAAAGCAGCTGAAGAAGAAAAAGCTCAAGTAGCAAGCGACAAAGCATTAGACGCTTTAGAAGACAGAAAAGAAGAACAAGAAGAAGCACAAACAGTTGCTGATGCAGCTCAAGTTGTATTAGAAAGAGCAACAGGCGAAAGAGAAGTTAGCGACCAAGAATATGCTGAAGCATTAATTGCACTTGCATCTGCAATGGAAACAGAAGAAAATGCAGAATCCGAATATAATACAGCATTTGATAATTATTTACAAATGAATAATTATCAAATAGATGCAGAAGGCAGACTACAAGATGCAAACGGCAACTATATTTCTGCTACTCAAGTTGCAGAAGAACTTGAAACATATGTTCAAGGTTTGGTAGAAGCAAGAGATACAAAAGAAACAGAATATGATGATGTAATTGTTGCAACAACAGAAGTTATTTCAGGCGACGAAAGCAAAATTTCAGAATTAGATACAAAAATAACTGATTTACAAGCACAAATCGAACAAGAAAAAGAAAATATTGCATTACAAGAAGCAATGATTACAGAACTTTCTACACAACAAAGTGAAATCAATGCAGCAAACAGCGAAGGCGGTCTTGCTGACGGAATTGCATCTTTATTTGGTTTCGGTACAGCTGCTGATCAAAAAGGACTTGATAGTCAAAAAGCGTTACTTGAAGAAGCACTTCTAACAGGTGACAGTGAAAAAATTGCAGAAGCATATAAAGCAATTTACGGTGACAATGAAGTTATCGTTGACGCATCAGGTAACATTGTTGATCCTTCAACATTATCTGAAGAAGAACTTGCTGAATGTTCAGTTGCAAATGTAAGTGAATTATCAGCTGAAAATGTTGCCGCAATAATGCATAAAGATGCAGCAGCAATTGCGAATGCAGCACAAACAATGGATATTATAAACGAAGGTTTCATTGTTTGCGGTGATGAAGAAGTATCATTAGAAACTATTAATGCCATTTTAGAAGAACAATTTGCAGAAATGGCTCAAGATATGGATAATGCAGTATCTCGCCAAGGTGGAATTAGCAAATTAGCAGGCGGTATTAATAATTTCTTAGGTATCGGAACAAGTGAAAATGAAGCAAGAGCACAAGTAGAACTATATCAAGAACTTGTTGCACAACTTAATAGCTGCACTGATCCTGTTGAATATGCTGCTTTATTTAAACAAATTACAGGCAGAGATTTCAGCATGGAAGCTGTTGTTGAATTACTTGCATACGATAAAGTTTCAAAAGGTGAATCTACTGAAACTGAAGATGATACAGCAGCTCCAATCGAAGGAAAAGTAGATATATCTGAATATGTTAATTCAGTAGTAGATGTTGTAAATGAAGATGAAAATTTAAGCAAAGATTCATTATCTTTAACAAAAGATAACACAGCAAGAGAAGCAATTGAAGATTATAAAGAAACACAAGAAACTGCAAAAGATGCTGTAATCGGTGTTGTTTCAGGTGTTGCATCTACAGTAGTAGTTACATTATGCAGCGCAGCAGGTGTTTGTGCAGCTCCATTTACAGGCGGTGCTTCTCTAAGCTTAATTGCAGCAGGATTTGGAATTGCTGGTGGTACCGGTGCAGCTGTTTCTGCAGGCTTAAATGCATTTGACAGCATATATGATGCAGATGGCGATGGTTCTCTTGATTTCAACTATAGTTGGAAAGAATTTGGTAAAGATGCTTTAATTGGTGGACTTAACGGTATAGTCGGCAACTTTGCAAACGGTGTTGGCGCAGCTGTTACAGGCAGAATTAGCACACAAGCAACACAAACAGCAGTAACAACTACATTAAAAGAAACTGTAAAAAAAGGTGCTGTAAACTTTGGTGGTAAAGTTGCCGGAGCTGCTGTTGAAGGTTTCATAGATGGTGGTTTTAGTGCAAGTGGTGAATATGCAATCAATGCTTTATTTGATGAGAATGTAGATTTTTCATTCGAACAATTTGTTGAAACAGGCTTACAAGGTGGCGCTATAGGTTCTGTATTCAATGTAGGAATGACAGCAGTTTCAAGTGGTGTTTCTGCAATTGCAGGCGAAGTTAAAGCTAAAGGTTTTGCATCTGATGTAAATCAATTCTTATCTGAAGGTACAACAAATAATCAACTTGCAGAACTAGTTGCAGGTAAATTAGATGATTCTTTACTTGATGCTGATGGAATGATTAACCAATATGCTGCAAATCAATTAATGAAAAATGCAGAAACAGCACTTGGTTCTTTAGAAAGCTACTTTAAATCTATAGATTTAGACCCTAGTGATGCAATAAAAGCTCTTGATAATATATCATTAGCAGATATGCCAAATGTTCCATCAATGCTTTCTGCACTAAGACAATTAGATTTACCCGGAATTGATATGACAACAGCTGAAGGTATTTCTGATGGTTTAAGCAAAATTGACGATATTGAATTAAATCCAAACGGTACTTTGTCTTCAATGAAAGTTGTAAGCGACGGACAAGAAATCACATTTGATTTTGATTCAAACGGTAAATTATCTGCTGTAGGTTTAGCAGGTGGCAGCAATGATTTAGATATAGACTTAGATGTTGATGATGTTGATATACATGTAGACGGTGATGATATCAAGATTGATGGCGATGATATCAAAGTTGATGGTGATGACATTAAAATAGATGGCGATGATATCAAAATTGACGGCAATGACACAACTACAAATTTAGCTGATAAATATGCTGATACACCTATAAGTAAAGAAGAAGCAATTGAAACAATAAACAAACTTGTTGATATGGGTAAATTACCTGATGATATAAACTATAGCCAAATATTAAATGATCCGACAAGTATAAACAAAGATTTTTATAATGACTTAAATAAATTATATAAAGCTTATTCTGAAGGTATTGATGTCCAAAAAGTTTTTGTTCCGGAATTTTCAAATATAGATGATGCTATTAAGTCTATTAAAGTTGGTGATGTATGTACTCTTGATGGAGGAAATACAATTGGAATCAAATTAGCAGATGGAACACTTCAACAAATCAATATGTCTGCAGAAACATTTATGGAACTATTCCCACCAGCACAAAGATTCGCAACTATGCAAGGTAATGTTGGAGATTGTTTCTTAGTTTCAAGCTTAGATTTAATGTTTAAAACACCTGAAACAAGAGTAAAACTACTTGAATGTTTTACAGAACAAGCTGATGGTTCTATAATTGTTAATTTAGGTGGTCAAAGCATTCATTTTAACAACATTAAAGAAATAGATGAAATTATTAATAAATATTCTTTAATTTTTGGAAAAAACACCAATGTTGATGGAGCTGCCGGATTTAAAATGTTAGAAACTTTAGTTGGCGTTAACTATATTGATGTACAATCACAAAGATTAATGAATATATTAAATAATATGGATCCATCATCTCCAAATTATCAAAAATACTTTAATGAACTTATGGATTTGCAAAATGCTAGTGACTTGGTACAAATGTCAATATTAGCAAGAGCTAATGGTGGACGTATGGAAGAAGTATTTAAAATCTTTGGCTTAGACAATGTACAAGCATTTTCTAGTCCAGATGCAATCAGAAATATTCTTTCAAACCAAGAAAATTGGGATAAGTTAATAATAACACTTGGTTCTAAACCAGGATCTGATACCACATTTATAAATCAAGCTTTAAATATTGCTTATGGTCATGCTTATGGAGTGGAACCTTATTTATTAAATGGTCAAATGATGTTCAAAATTACAAATCCATGGGATGGTGCAGTACACTTAAACTTAACATTAGATGAAATTTTACAATATTTTAACTATATGGCTATTGCTAGTAAATAATAATAGAATACTATATAAATGAAAGAGGTATAAATGGATAAAATAAATAAACCAACAACTCAAAACAGAAATAATATCACGCAACAAACAAATACAGCATATCAAAATTCAAAAAGAGTTTATGCTGATTATATAAAACAAACAAATAATAGTGACTTTGCAAACTCACCAAGAAGGTATATTATAGAACTGAACTTTATTAAAAATTTACAAAAACTTGCACTTTCTGAAAAAAATCAAACAGAATATGAAAAATGGAATAAAAGAGAAACAGAAATAAAAGAAAAGCTCAATGAATGGGGAATTCAAATTAACAAAGAAGATTAATTATTTTACTAATATTTTCATAACACATTCTTTACAATCGAATTCAACAAGATACTCCTTGTTGAATTCGTCTATTAAAGTAAAAGGTTCTGCATATTTTTTTATTGAAGTTTGTTTCGGGCACAATCCTAATTGATTTTTTATACAATATTTAGAAATCATTACTTCCTTATTAGAAATGTTTTTTTGAGTTTCCAATGCCATTTCAGAAATATTACATCCGCGTTTATGATAAAAATCATAAGCTTTTTGGTTAGAGATATTTGCTTTGTAATCTAAATTCTGATACGGATATTCAACTACTTTAATATCATTATTTCTATAATTGTATTTATAGTTTTTCTTTCGTATTTGGCGAAGTTTATCAATTAAAATTCTTCTAATTTCATTTATTTGTGAAACTTTTAAGAAAGGAACAGTTTTAATTTGAATTGAAACATCTTCAACAAAAAATTCTGTATTACCTGTTTTAGAAAGCTGTGTTTTTAATGTATTCATGGCTTTTTCTTTATTTTTAGCCTGTTCTGTTTTCTTTGAAATCATATATACTGCTGTATTGTTTTCCAAATCCGAAATAAAAAACATATACCCATAAGAGGTTTCTTTAAGTTTTATTTGCACATTTATTTGACGTTTCAAATTCGTATTTTTTAATTTGGTATCAAATGCTATATCATAGTTTCTATAGATTTTTACGCCGGCTTTTATATTTTTCATATCAAGAGGGAATATAATATTCCCTTCTGATTTATTAACTTTTGTACCTATTAAGTTTTTAAAATCATCAAAGAAACAAATACCGTCTCCATTATTTAATAGATTTGTTTTTAAAGTAAATGAATTTTTATTTATTGATTTTACTACTCCGATAAATTCACCAAGGGAAGAAGTATAGTCAACTGTCGCAATTTTATTTTTTTCTTCATCTATATAAAAATTAGTATATCCTCTATTAAAAGTCTTGTTTAAATCGGGTTCAAAATCTATAATACTAAAACCTTTAGACGAGCGTTGTAAATTATGTTTAGCAAGAATTTTATCAAGTAATTTTCTATAATACGCGGTTGTATTTATAACATAAGTGTCATTTTTCAATCTTCCCTCTATTTTAAATGAGGTAATACCTGATAAAATTAAATTTTCAAGTTTTTCTGAAAGATTGAAGTCTTTAAGGCTTAAAATATGTTTGTTTTGCAATATATATTTACCATTTGCATCCTTTAAAGAATATTTTTTTCTGCAAGGCTGAGCACATTCTCCGCGATTCGCACTTCTTCCGCCAATTGCATAACTTAAATAACATTGTCCGCTGTATGACATACATAATGCGCCATGAACAAAGGCTTCTAACTCAACATTTGTATTTTTAGAAATTTCCTTTATCTCGTGTAAACTAATTTCTCTTGGTAAAATTACACGTTTAAAACCTGTTTTTTCTAAGAATTGAATTTTTTCTAAAGTATTATTATGACACTGAGTACTTGCAATTATAGGAATAGGCGGAAGATTAAGCTCTAACAAGCCCATATCTTGAATAATAATACCATCAGCCTTTATTTCATAAAGACGCAATATAAGTTTTTCTATTGCGCTTAGCTCTTCATCTTTTAATATAGTATTTAAAGTTATATAAATCTTTGCACGATATATATGAGCAAATTCTATAAGTTCAATTAAATCCTCAATTGAATTCCCGGCTTGCGCTCTTGCACCATATTTAGAATAACCTATATAAACAGCATCAGCGCCTGCTTTTATTGCGCTAATAGCCGTATTTTTATTATTTGCAGGAACAAGAAGTTCAAATTCTGCCGTTTGTAATTCTGTTTTTAATGCCTTGTCTGATTTCAAGAGCATCTACTCCTAACTTGCTTAATGCTTTCATTGCAACAGAATCCGGCTGATTACAAATCGCGATTAATAAATCATCTGCGCTTGTTTTTGTTTTCTTTTGTGACTTTGCAATATTCCAAGCATCTTCCAATATCAATTTGGCTCTTTGGCTAAAAGTAATTTCACAGCTATTATAATCATCAGAAACACCAATTAATTCTTCAATTATTTCACGTGCATCCTTAACTATAACACCTAAATCTCTAAGTACTTCTGCCGCAATACTATTTGCCTCAAGAACAATACCTAAAAGAATAAGTTCACTGCCAACAACACTATTTCCTATTCTTCTTGCCTCTTGTTTTGCCAATCGCATTATATACAAGGTTTCATTTACTTGCTTTTCAATAGGCTGCATAATTTTTTCTTCTAAAAGAAATTCATTTACATTTAGTTCTTTTAAAATATTATATGCAATTCCTTTTTTTGATTTTAATAAACCTAAAATGATATGTTCAGGCAATATCGAAGCATTTCCTTCTTCTCTTACAATATCTAATGCATTCATTAATGTTTTAAGTGCATTAGGTGTAAAAATTATTTGTTTATCTTCAAACTCTGCTTGTCTTGAAGACACTTCATGAAGTTTTTCGGCAAAAGATTCAGCAGTAACACCCGCATTAGATAAAATCCTTGTAACATCAAGTTCTTTATCATCTAATATAGACTGCATTATTTGTTCTGTACCTAAAATTTCATAATTAGATGTTGAAAGTTTTGCAATAGCTCTATCAAAGATTTTTTTGCTGTCAGAACTTTCAATTAAAGAAATAATACTGTCACTTCTATCGTTTCTTCTACGCTTTTCAATAGCTTCAGGATGTTTTACCTTTTTAGTTTTATTGGCAGATAATACATTATAAAGCATTGTTTTCATTTTATCGACATCAATACCTTTATCTTTTAAGACATTAGTTAATTCTAATTTTGGATAATCCCAAATTGCAAGAAATAAATGTTCAGGTTTTACATAGGAATTTCCTAAAATTTTAGCAATTTCTAATGTTCTTTCAAAAATATCCTTTGATGATTCACTAAAAGAAACAAATGCAACAGGTCTAATAACAGCTCTTTTATTTAAAAGATTTTCAATTTCTTTTTTTAATTCAGTTATTTCAATTTTATAAATTGAAAAAGTCTTAACTATAATACTGTTTGTATCATTTAGTAAAGCTAACAATAAATGTTCAGGATATATTTTCTCGTGATTATGCTCAATTGCATAAATTTGTGCTTTTTTAACAGCATCAATGGCTTTTTCGGTAAATTTTTCAAACAAAATTGAAATCCTTTAAACTTCGTACAAATTCATTTTACCACATAAGAAAATCTAATCAATTAATTACAATCCATTTTAAGAATAAAGCTTTAATTACGGCTTGAACACGATATTTTACATTCATTTTATGCAAGATAACAGCAATATTTGCTTTTACTGTATGAACACTAACTTGCATATCATCTGCTATTTGCCTGTTAGTTTTACCTTCTGCAATTTTAGTTAAAATATAAAGTTCCTTTCTATTCAATCCGTCGGGTCCCTCAGGCATTGGATTTGCAGCAACACATATTCTAATATTCGACATTTATTCAATCTCCTTTTTTGTCTATGCTTATTTGTTTATTTTGACATAGGATTAAAAAGGATGAACTAACATATTTTCGTTTTAATATTTTTTTACACTTCTAATGATTTTTCAGTTAGAGGCTGAGAAATCATAATACCTTCTCCGCCAATACAATTAACTTGTTTACCATCTAAGTATAAGTATATTTTTTTATTATCAGTATTAGCAATTGAAGTTTTTATTAATTGCATCATTCTTGAATATACACTGTCTGTTCCGCCGCCATATTGGAAATCTGAACTTAAATCTATAATTACTTTATTGCCTGTTTGTTTTATTTTCAATAGTTTTGTAGACTTAGGTACTTCACTATAAGCACCTGCTGATTTTTCTATTAAATTTGGGCCTTTTAAAAGTTCATTTAAAGCATACTCTAATTTATTTTCTCCTACAGGAACTTCTCTTTGTACTTTTTTATAAATTCCGTTATCATTTGAATCTAATGCAAGAAAATAAATGGAAACAGTTTCTTTTTCTTTTTTTACTTCGTTTTTAGTTAAAACTTCTGTCGGTTTTTTCACAATTTCATCTTTTTCTTTTTCAACCGGTTTATTATTGTTTTTCTTTACCGGCTTATTTTGAATAGGATTATTTATCTCAATTTTAGGGATTGACTGAAATGAAGAAACAAAATTTGTTATATTATTTCCCCATTTTTCTTTAATAAAGAAGAATGAAAGTACTAATATTATTATTAAAACTATCTTTGCAAAATTACTCATTACTCTCCGCCATAATTCTTGTTTATTATAAAAATTCCATCAATATTTATTTTATCATCAATAATTTCTGCTTTTCTTATATAAATTTTACAAAATTTTCCGTTTATCATACTTGTTTCATAAGATATCGGATTTGTTGTATTTAATATAGCACCAAGCATGCTATCACTAATTATATTACTTTTTTTGCCTAAAGTGATATTTTTTAATACTATTTTATTATTTTTCGCCTCAATATCAGCAAAAGCTTTTATTTTTATTGTACCAAACAGCATTTTTAAAGGGATTTTAAAATAAATTTGATTATTTTTTATCTCTACATTTGGAGAATTTACCTTAAACAAATTTTGACCATTTACAGCTAAGTCTGTTTTTTGTAATTCCTTTTGAAATTCGTTAGAAGAAATTATATTTTGTAAATCATTATTTGTTATTGTGCCGTTAAATTTCAAAGGAAGTTCCTCCGGATAATACAACCTCTTATTTTTATATAAAACACTGTTAAAAGGGCAGATTGTTTCAGCATAAAAGTTTGAAATACTGACAGCCTTATATTTCAATGTGTCACTTTTTAATATCAGCCCTTTAAATTTACCTTGTTTGAGTAATTTAACAGAAAATATATCAAGATTAACTTTAAAATTTGAATTTAATTCATCATTTAGTTCTCTTTGAATAGCAATCTCAGCTATTTTTTTAGAAGCGAAATAAGCCCCTGTTACTTTGTTAAATATGCTTTCAGATTTTTGGATATCAAAAGTTTCTTTAGGACATATAATATTGCAATCACTTGAAAAAGAAGCTAATGGAATAAATAAAAAAATTAAAATTAAAAACTTATTCATAACAGAACCTTTTTAGGCTGAATAAAATCGCTGTCAGCATTAGCAAGTGCCATAATTTTACTGTTTTGAACAAGCAAAATATCCCCTTGCTTATCGCTTCTGTTTTTAAATTTATTACCGTTTAAAAGCTTATTATATTCATAATCGTTTATTTTATAAGCAGACATTTTTAAAATATCCAAAGGATTTATAAGGAAGTTTGATATTTCTTCTTTTGTCATTTCATCTGATAAATTTAATGCGTCTTCGATATTCATTCCTGATGATTTTGTTCGTTTTAACTCAAACATAACTGCACCACAGCCAAGCTCTTGCCCGATATCATTTATTATTGTTCGTATATAAGTACCTTTTGAACAAGAAATATCAAGTTTTAAAATTTGCTTTTCATAATCAAAAGAAATAATCTCATTTTTATAAATAATAATATCTCTTGATGGGATATCATCAGGAATTTTTCCATTTCTGGCTAATTCGTATAAGCGTTTTCCGTTATAATGAACAGCCGAAAATGCAGGCGGAATTTGTTTTGTTTCACCTCTAAACATCGGAAGAATTTTTTCTATTTCTTCTAATATTATTTTTCTATAATTTGTTAACTCAACATTACCTTCTATATCATAAGTATCAGAAATTTTACCAAGATACATGCCTGCTTGATAAGATTTATCTTCTTCCATATAATCAATTAATTTAGAAGCCTTACCAATTGCCACAGGTAAAACACCACAAGCTAAAGGGTCTAAAGTTCCTGCATGACCTATTTGTTTTATACCTGTGATTTTTCTCAGAATTGAAATAACCTTATGTGAAGTAATACCCGAAGATTTATTTACGTTTAGAAAACCAAACATTAAAATTAAATTTCACCTCTGGAAATTTTATTTATAAGTTCAGTAACGTTAGCACCACGCTCCAGAGAATCATCAGGAATAAATCTTAATTCCGGAGTTAATCTCAAACGAATACGCTTACCTACTTCATACCTGATTTTAGCAGTGTTATCAGTAATAGCTTGTATTGTAGTTTTCTTGTCTTCTTCTGAAGCAAAAACAGAATAATATACCTTTGCAAATGAATTATCATGAGATATTTCAATATCTGTTATAGAAACAACACCATGAATTCTGGAATCTCTTAATTCCTTTTGAACAATATCTGCTATTTCTTTCATTAATGTTTTTCTTACACGTTCATTTCTTAAAGACATATTCTACCTTACCTATACTAATACTTGTCTTTCAATTTCTTCAGTTGTAGTTACTTGGATGATATCTCCGTCACGGATATCATTAAATTTATCAAATGAAATACCGCATTCAAAACCTTGAGCAACTTCTTTAACGTCATCTTTAAATCTCTTTAACTGATCAATTTGACCTTTAAAGACTTCTTCACCGTTTCTAAGTACAACAGCCGTTTTATTTCTGACAATTTTACCTTCAAGTACATAACAACCGGCAATTTTTGTTGTTTTACCAACTGTAAATACTTGGCGAACTTCTGCTTTACCAAGTGCAACTTCTTTAATTTCAGGCTGCAATAGATTTAACATTGTTTGTTCTAAATCTTCTAATACTTGATAAATGATATTATATTTTTTAATTGTAACACCTTGTTTTTCGGCTGCTGCTTGTGCGTTCGCATCTTCTTTTACAGTAAAACCAAGAATAATCGCATTACTTGCACTAGCAAGCATAACATCGGCTTCTGAAATATCACCAACACCAACGTGTACAATTTTTGTAATAATTTCTTTAGATTCTAACTGTGAAACACCTTGAGAAACTGCTTCAGCAGCGCCATGAGTATTTGCTTTGATAATAAGATTTAATCTCTTAATATTATCTTCTGCATCGCCTACTTGTTCATTTCTTATATGGGCAGGTTTCATGTTGTCAAGTTTTGTATTTCTTTCTTTTTCTTTTCTTTCCTGCCAGATAGAACGCATTATTTTTTCATTTTCTACAGCTTCAAAAGCATCACCTGCTTGAGGAACTTCTGTCAAACCAAGAATTTCAACCGGAGTAGAAGGGCCTGCCTCTTTAATTCTTTCGCCGGAGTCAGAAATTAAGGCTCTAACTTTACCGCAAACATTACCTACTACGAAGCAATCACCTGTATGTAAAGTACCATTTTGAACTAACAATGTAGCTACAGGGCCTTTCCCTTTATCAAGTTTAGCTTCAATAATTACACCACTTGCAAGAGCTGATTTATTTGCACGTAAGTTCTGAACTTCTGCAAGTAAAAGAATATATTCTAATAATTCATCAATACCTTTACCTTGAAGCGCACTAACTTTTACACAAATTGTATCACCGCCCCATTCTTCAGGAACTAAACCGAATTCAGTTAATTGCTGCATAATTTTATCAGGATCGGCACTTGGCTTATCTATTTTATTAACTGCAACAATAATAGGAACCTCTGCAGCTTTTGCGTGGTTAATAGCTTCAATTGTTTGAGGCATAATACCATCGTCTGCTGCAACTACTAAAATTGCAATATCAGTAGCTTTAGCTCCGCGTGCTCTCATTTCCGTGAAAGCTTCGTGACCCGGAGTATCAATAAATACAATCTTTTTATCTTGATTATCTTCCAGATAAACAGTATAAGCACCTATAGACTGTGTAATACCGCCAACCTCAGTTGCAACAATTTTATGTTTTGAAGCACGAATTGAGTCTAATAATGTTGTTTTACCGTGATCAACGTGTCCCATAATACTGATTACAGGAGCTCTTAACTCTAATAAAGACTCATCTACTTCTTTTATTGCTTTTTCTTTTTCTTCTTTTGCAAGCTCTTCTTCAATATAAGCATTAATGTCTTCTTCAAGAACTTCAAGTTCGAAGTTTTCGCATATTTTCTTTTGTGTTTCTACAGCAATAACTTCATTTACTGTAGATAAAATACCTTGCATCATTAAGAATTTAACAATTTCAGCAGGAGATTTTCCGATTTTATCAGCAAGTTCACCGACAGTTAACGGTTGATTAATAACTACTTGTGTAATTACTTCTGCTTCGTTAGCATCCTTTGATTTCTTTTTATGTTTTTGAGAAATAGCCTTTTCTAAACTGATTAATTCTTGTTCTTCCTCTTTATTTTTATATTGTTTTTTCTTTTCTTTAGGTCCTTTTTTCTTAAATGCTGCATTTTGTGCAGATTTTCCATCATAAATTTCCTGAGAAATTATATGATGTTGAATAGGTTTTTTAGGTTGATTTGGTCTTTCTGTACGCGGAGGTCTGTTTCCGTCAGCGGGTTTTTTATCTTCATTTCTGTTTCTGTCAAAAGGCGGACGTCTATCAGGTCTTTCTCCTCTTTCACCTCTTTCCGGTCTGTTTGGTCTGTCATTAGGATTTCTTGGAGGAAACTTTGACCCGTTACGATTGTCTCTTGAATCACGAGAATCTCTTCTTTGCTGTGAATTATTACGTTCTTCTTCTGCACGCTGTCTGTTTGCTTGCATTTCTTGACGTCTGCGTTGGCTGTTTCGGTTGTTATATTCCAACAATGAACGAATTTGAGGAATTTCCGGTTTCTTTTCTTCAACAGCAGGCTCAGCTTTTTGTTCTTCTAATTTTGTTTCAACAGGTTTTTCTGCAATTTTTTGAGGTTGTACAGTTTTTTCTTCTTTTAGAGTTTTTTCTACAGTTTTAGGTTCTTCTTTAACAGGTTTTTCTGCAACTTTTTCAGGTTCCGGAGCTGCTTTTGCTTTTTTTATAATGAAAGCTTTTGGTTTTTTTGCAGGTTCGTCTGCTTTATTTTTAGATAAAGAAGCCTTTATTTTATCTATTTGAGCCGGCAAAAGATTACTTGAATGTGACTTTACTTTTATATCTAATTTTGTATCTAAATATTCAATAAAGTCCTTATTGGACATACCATATTCTTTTGCTAATTCATATACTCTTTTATTTTCTACTGTCATTATAATATCCTGTTTTTATATACAACCATATAATAGTTGTAACACAATTTAGTTATTAAGTACAGTAGAGAGCTCTTCTTTTAAGTTTTCTGAAAGATTTGTCTTTAAAAAATGTTCGATTTTTCTCTTTTTTATTGCACTTTCCAGACATTTTTCATCTTTGCATATATATAAAGAACGACCGTTTACATTAGAGTTTTCATTTAGTTTTAACTCGTTTGTTTTATAATCTTTTGTTATTCTTATTAATTCAGATTTTTCTTTATATTCTCTGCAAGATACACATTGTCTTTTAAATTTTCGTTCTTCCGTCAAATTTTACATTCCTTTTTCTTTTCTGAATTAATTATATCTTTATAAACATCATCTTTACAAATTAATTCAACATAATCTAACAATTGCTCTTTTGCATAATTCATAGTTGATGAAACATTTGTAAGAATGACATTATCTTTATCTTCACTTTCAATAAAGTCTTCATCAGTTTCTTCATCTATTTTTGTATCTTTTTTATTTAAAGCAACAGAATATGAAAAATAATCTGATAATCGTACATAATCATGATTATCTGCTAAACATTCATTTGCTGCATCATATAATAAATTCAACATATTATCATCCAATAGCGATAAAAATGTTTGAAAATCATATTCTTGAAAACCATTATAAAACTCCAATACACCAAAATTCTCTTTTTGGATCTTTATTTTCAAACCAATTATACCTGTATATCCGCCTGCAAATTTTGAAATATCATCAAGCAGCGGATAGATTGCTTTCTTTAATATATTAATAAGCATATCATCTGTAACTTTTTGACTTGGTGCAGTTGTTACAATAAAATTCTTACTTTTATTTCTTTCTATGGAGATTAAAGGCAATGCACTATAACCATCAGTAAGAAAATATATATAAACAGGTTCTATATCAATATAATGTTCTATAACAATTTTTTCATTATCGGCATTTTCAAATGCTTTTTGTAAACCTATTTTTGCTTTTGAAAAACAAGGAAAAATTTCAGAATTTCTTTCTAAAAGTGTAAAATCATTAGAAACAACAATAGGAAATTTAGCATTGCGAATATAATCTATGGCAAGATTTTCTCTATCGAATATTCCAAAACGAGGAGTTGAAATTTTTAACTTATACATTATTTTTTTTGCAATACTATTGAAATATGTTACTCTTGCTGCCTCAGAAAAAGGAGCAAAAATCGGAAAATTTTCTTTTTTAAATTCATCAGCAATCCCGTTAATTATAGCTAAAGGTGATGTTACAACTGTAAACTCTATTTGATTGTACTTAACAAAATCGCAAATTCCCGCAATATCATTTTCTTTTACTTTTAATGGAGTATAAGATTTATCAGCACACTCTTTTTCCGTTGTCACATATATATCATGTACAGACTCTTGAAGTTTTAAATATTGCGAAAGAAGAACCGCATTTTTATCAGAACCGACTATTAAAATTTTCATATTTTATTTTAAATCTTTTCTTAAATTCTCAGCACCTTTTAAATATACATGTTTTACCTCTGTTTGTGCAAGGACTGTATTAATTACAATTAAAATTCTTAAACATTTTTCTAAAGAATTTTCAATATCAAGTTCTTGAACGCACATCATCGGTGCATATTGCAAATCTTGAAATTCATCTCTTGCAATTTTTGCAGGGTAAATACAATTTAAATCTTTTGTCATTGTAAAAGTAATATGTGAAATATCTTCACTTTTAAAATTATTTCTGCTTTGTATTTCAGAAATAAGCTCAACAACAGCATCTTTTAAAGCTTCAATCGTATTTTCTTCTACGGTAATTGCACCTCTAATGCCTCTTTGATACATATTACTCTCCAAACTTCATTCCTGTTGTTATTTTGGCACCGTTAGCAAAGTCATAAGCATTCATAATACCTTTGCTTTCAGGTTTTACTTTTGTAATTAATAAACAGCCACGACCTGTATTTATTTCAATGCCGTTTTTAGTTACGCTTAAAACAGCGCTGCAACATACTTCTACATTATCATTTTTAGCTAATCTTGTTTCAATAATTTTAAGCATTTTACCGTTAAAAAATGTATAAGCACAAGGAAAATCTACCATTGAACGGACTTGGTTATGAATATCTTCTGCAGATTTATTCCAATCAATCAAACCATCTTGTTTAATAAACTTTTTCGCAATTGTAACACCGTCACAGCATTGTTTTTGAGGTTTTAAATTTCCACAATACAAGCCCTTTAATGTTGAACAAATTAAATTGGGAGATTTCTTACTTATCACTTCTTTAAGCTCAACATTTGTCATATTTTCGTCAATATTAATTTCATAAGTTTCACAAATATCCCCTGCATCAAGTTCCAAAACTGTAAGCATTGTTGTGATACCTGTTTTTTTATCGCCATTATAAATGCAGCGTTGAATAGGATTTGCTCCTCTATATTTCGGAAGCAAAGAAGCATGTAAATTAACTGTTGCAAATTTAGGAATATCTAAAACTTCTTGCGATAATATTTGTCCAAAGGCAAAAGTAACAAAGAAATCCGGTTTCATTTCTTTTAATTTTTCAATTAACTCAGCATCTTTACTTATTCTTTCAGTTTGAAAACAAGGAATATTATTTGCCTGTGCAAAAACTTTTACAGGAGGAGGAGTAAGCTTATTTCCTCTGCCTTTTGGTCTATCAGGCTGCGTAACTAAAGCCAAAAGATTAATTTCGTCATTTTTATAAAGCTCTTCCAAACTTTTGACAGCAATATCAGGAGTTCCCATATAGACAACGTTTATCATCTATTTTTCCTCCTGCTGTGGATTTTTTTGAATTTCTTCTTCTAATTCCGGTTCTTCCAATAAATATTTAGAATCAACTCCATTTAAGCCTTTTTCTGCTAAAACCTTATCAGCTTCAAATCTGTTTCTGCAATGGTCAATAAATAAAATGCCATCTAAATGGTCAAATTCATGCTGAATACATCTTGCTAAAAGTGAGCCTTCATCTGCTTCTAAAATAAAAGGACGACCTTTTATATCCAATGCTTTTACTTTTACATATTTATAGCGTCTTACATTTGTATAAGCATCTGGAAAACTCAAACAACCCTCATAAGAATTTATCGCTCCCTCTTTTTTAATTATTTTAGGATTAATAAAGGTAATAGGATTCATAGTTTTTGGGTCTGTACCAACATCAATAACAAAAACTCTTAAATTTTCGCCTATTTGTGGAGCAGCAAGTCCAACACCATTTGTAGCGTACAAAGTATCATACAAATCATCTACCAAAATTTGTACTTTTTTTGATATTTTATGAACCTCTTTAGATTTTTCTCTTAAAGACGGAGTACCATATTTTACAACTTTTTTTACGCTCATTAATCTATTTTCCTTCTCCAAACTTCGCATATCTGTTTAATATAATCATAATAACAGATATTATAACAGCATATAAGAAATATTTAGTAGTATCAGACGCTGCAATATATGTAGCAATACTTCCCATAATTATTGAAAATATTACAAGAACAAGTACAGCTTTATTTTGTGATAAACCAAATTTTAAAAGTTTATGATGAATATGTTCCGCATCTGCAACAAAAGGCGAAGTTCCTTTTAAAATTCTTCTAAAGGAAGAAAATAAAATATCACAAATAGGAACAGCCAAAATTAATAATGGCATATACATTCTTATATCTGAAGATTTCATTTGGTACATAATTGATAGAACAGAAAGTAGAAATCCTGCAAATAAAGCACCTGAATCACCCATAAATATTTTTGCGGGATGAAAGTTATATGTCAAAAATCCAAGCATAGAACCTGCAAGAATAAATGCAATAATAGAACTTACAACATCAGACGGAATAAGAGCGACTGCAATTAATCCTAATGTTACAGAACTTACTGTTATAACAGAACCTGCCAAGCCATCAACGCCATCAATAAAGTTAACAGCATTACTGATACCTACAATCCAAGCAATTGTGCCAAAGAAAGATAATATCGGATGAAGTTCAACTAATCCGAAAAACGGTATAAATATAGTTGTTATTTTTACTCCCAAACAAAAAACAATTGAAGCAATTGTTATTTGTATAACAAACTTAAATTTAGCCTCAAGTCCGTATATATCATCAATTAATCCCAATAAGAATATTAATGAACTGCCTAAAAGCAGACCTGAAAGTAAAGAGCGATGAGGATAACTGATTAAATTCATAACTATTAAAGATAGAAATGCAAGAATTGTACAAATCCAAATAGCAACACCGCCTAATCGTGGAATAGGGTGAGAATGGATTTTTCTAGCGTTTGGCTGATCCATAAGACCTTTTTTTTCGCTATATGCTATTACCAACGGAACAATGAACAGCCCTAATATAAAAGCTACAACTGTTCCAACTATATTTGCTTCAGATAATTGAATTGACATAATTAATCCTTATATAACGGGTATTTTTCACAAAGTTTTAAAGAACGCTCACGTAGTTCTTTTATTTTGGCTTCATCTTTTGTATCGGAAATCTTAACAGCTTCGGCAATAATTTTACCTACTTCTATCATATCTTCTTCTTTGAATCCTCTTGTTGTCATTGCAGGAGAACCTAATCTTACACCGCTTGTTACAAAAGGACTTTGAGGGTCATTCGGCACAGTATTCTTATTAGCGGTAATACCAACTAATTCTAATACATTAGCAATATCTTTACCTGTTTTATTTAATTTTCTTAAATCTAATGTCATAAGGTGATTTTCTGTACCGTTACCAACTATATCAAGACCTTCATCCATTAATGATTTTGCAAGTGCCTTTGCATTTAAAACAACCTGTTTTGCATATTGTTTAAATTCATCTGACAATGCTTCTTTTAATGCAATAGCCTTACCTGCAATAATATGTTCCAAAGGTCCGCCTTGAATACCGGGGAATACGGCTTTATCAATACCCATAGCGTGTTCTTTCTTACACATTATAATACCGCCTCTTGGACCTCTAAGGGTCTTATGTGTTGTTGTTGTAACAAAATCTGCATAAGGGAATGGACTTGGGTGTTCACCTGCTGCTACAAGTGCTGCAATATGAGCAATATCAGCAAGTAATAAAGCACCGACTTCATCTGCTATCTCTCTAAACTTTTTAAAATCAATAACTTTTGAATAATTACTTGCACCGCAAATTATCAATTTAGGCTTATGTTTTAATGCCATTTCTCTTACGTTATCGTAATCAATTTCTCCTTCATCATTAATACCGTATGAAACAATATTAAAATATAAACCTGAAAAATTTACAGGTGAACCATGAGACAAGTGACCGCCATTTGATAAATCCATACCCATTACAGTATCACCTGGTTTTACTGCATACATAAACACAGCCATATTTGCCTGTGCCCCGCTATGTGGTTGAACATTGGCATGCTCTGCATTGAATAATTGCTTAGCTCTTTCTTGTGCTAATTCTTCTATTTTATCTACATTATCACATCCGTTATAAAATCTTTTATATGGTTTACCTTCAGCATATTTATTTGTCAAAACGCTTCCGCAAGCAGCCATTACAGCAGGTGATGTAAAGTTTTCACTTGCTATTAACTCTATTGTTGTTTGCTGTCTTTTTAATTCTTTTTCAATTAATTCAGCAATTTCTTTATCTTCATTTCTTATTATTTCAAGTTCCATGTTTATCCCCAGTCTATTTATTCTCATTAATTTGTATTTTAATACATTTTGGTTGTAAATAAAAGTATATTAAATGCAAAAAGTATTTGATATTTTTCTACTCTTCCGTAAAATTATATAAGGAGAGCATTTTGGCGAACTATTATAATAAAGATTTATATAAAATTTTAAACATCAATTTTGATGCTTCTTTAGATGAAATAAAATTATCTTACAGAAAATTAGTAAGAATTTATCATCCTGATGTTGCAGGAGAAAATGCAGACAGTTCCAGATTTAAAGAAATTCAAGAAGCTTATGAAATTTTATCAAATGAAGATGAACGTAAAAAATATGATGTTTTACATGGATACTTCAAAGAAAAACTAAAAAAAGATTATGAAAAAAAACAAAGTAATGAGCGAAAAAATAAATATGATGAATACATAAAAAAAGCTCAAGCTAATGCAAATAAATCTGAATCTTTTTCTAAATCAATAAACGAAGCTTTAGATAATTTATTTCATACACAAAAAAAAGAAATAAAACAGCCTATAAACGGAAAAGATATTACCTTAGATATATCTATATCCTGCTTAGAAGCTGTCAACGGAACAAACAGGAAAGTTAATATACTTCATACTCAACCTTGCCCCAATTGCGAAGGACGCTTATTTATAAACGGCTCTCAATGCACTATGTGCAAAGGAAACGGACAATTATCAATACAGAAAAAAATTAACGTTAAAATTCCAAAAGGTGTAACGCAAGGCTCTAAAGTAAGAGTAAAAAAAGAAGGAAACAAAGGTTTAAACGGAGGTAAAGACGGAGATTTATACCTCATTGTGAATATTGAAAAAAATTCATTTTTCGAAACTGATGGTTTAAATATATTATGTAATCTGCCTATAAACACTTTTGAAGCAGTATTTGGAGCAGAAATACCAATTAATTTGTTTAATGAAAAGATTATAGTTAAAATTCCTCCAATGACATCTTCAGGGCAAAAATTAAGACTTGCTTCTCAAGGAATTGAAAATAAATCAAAAACAAAAAAAGGCGATATAATTATAACTGTATTAATTAAATTACCTGAAAAACTTACAGAAGAAGAAAAACTTTTATATTCAAAATTAAAAGAAATATCAAAAGTTGATATTAGAAAAGATATGAACAATGCAAAATAAAGTATTAGTAAAAGAAATTTTTGAATCAATTCAAGGTGAAGGACCTTATGTAGGAGTAAATCAATTATTTATTAGATTTACAAAATGTAATTTGAATTGCGCATATTGTGACACAGACTTCAAAACAGAATTAAAAGAATATACTGTTGAAGATTTACTAAAAGAAGCACAAAAATATAAAAATATACATTCCATGAGCTTAACAGGCGGGGAACCATTATTAGAATCAGAATTTTTAAAAGAATTTCTGCCAAAAGTAAACAAAAAAATTTATTTGGAAACAAATGGAACTTTGTACAAAAATCTTACAGAAATAATAGATTATGTTGATATTATTTCAATGGATATAAAACTTTCTTCTACAACAAATATGAAAGAAATGTTTGATATCCACGAAAATTTTATAAAAACAGCAGTTAAAAACAAAAAAGAAATATTTGCTAAAGTTGTTTTTGACCAAAATATTACAAATGATGAAATTATAAAAACAACACAACTTATAAAGAAATATAATATAGAAATAATCTTGCAACCAAAAATGGATGGAGATTATTTAAAACTTTCTACGGATTTTATCAATAAAATATTCTATAAATTTATAAAAGAATACAATAATGTTCGATTAATTCCCCAAGTACATAAGTTTATAAATGTTCGATAATTTTACATAAGAAATAATATAATTATATTATCATTAAGTCTACATACGAAAACACAGAAATATATTTCTGTGTTTTCTAAATCTGAAGTTATAAGAATTTTTTGATTGGAGATCATTATTTTCACGTCTGTAGAAAATACCGGTCTCCAATTGAAAAATTTTATGACTTCAGATTTGATAATATTCTATTAAATGTACCTGCATTAATGAAATTTTTCATTCAACCACCGGTGATTTTAGCTTGCACAAAATCATACAAAGCGAATACGCACAGCTTGCGAGCAGTAATGAGCCTGTATCCGTCGGCTTGCCGTTAGGTATGGTGGTTGAATAAAAAATTCTCATCAAAGCAGGTACTGAAAATGACGAAAAAATCAATTTTTTGCCATTTTCAATTTGCAAGCCTTTTGCATTATATTAAAAATTTATCTAGCTATAATATTTCTTATGTAAAATTTGTAAAAATAATAACGCTTTAATATTTGTTTTTGCTAAAATATCTATGTAAGAAAGATTATTAATTATGTTACTTGATTTTTTATACGCAAAAATACACAGAGCCACAGTTACAGATGCAAACCTAAATTACGTAGGTTCTATTACAATAGATGAAAATATTTTAGATAAGGCAAAACTTTCAGAAGGTCAAAAGGTAGATATTTTAAACATTAATAATGGTGAAAGATTTCAAACTTATATTATTGCAGGTAAAAGAGGGAATAAAGATTTTTGCTTAAATGGTGCAGCTGCAAGAAAAGCTCAAATCGGAGATAGAATTATTATTTGTTCATACGCACAAATGACTCCTGAAGAAGCTAAGACTTTTAAACCTTCAATTGTACAAATTGACGATAATAATAATGTAATTTAACTACCTTTTAAAAATCTTTGAACTTTTGTATTCATAGACTCTTCTTTTATCTTCCAATTTCCGCAATTATCTTTACCAATAATAAAATGTGCCGGAATTTTATAATCACTTGTAGAAGGCATTCTTAGTGCTGCAATTTTATAATCATTTCCATGTTTAGTTATTTTTACATTAAAATATCGATTTTTATACTGACGCAATTTCATTAGTTTTGTTGATTTTTGCGCCTCATCTTTATATTTAGAAAGAGGAATATTTACACTTTGTGTTGTTCCATCAGGTTTTTCCACAACCCTTACAATTTTTGCATTGTCACTATAATATTTAAAGTAATCAGTACTATAGCTATTTGCAGCATCTATATATTGATTAAAAAAACATTGAACATCTTGTATTTCATCTGCAAAAGCGGCAACACCACTAAACAACATTGCAATGCAAAAAATTATAAAATTTCTCATAGTTTCTCCCAAAAAAATAGTAGTAATTTAACTTTCGCTAAATTACTACTATTTTTATATCAACTATGAATTTATTCAATTGTATAGTCGGTTAATTCAGGAGCACCAAACATGCCTTCGATTTCTTCAAGAATAGCAGATGGTTTTCTTGCATTATTCTTTTCAGCTGCACGTTTTTGAGCTTCTCTGTCTTTTTCTTCAGATGCATTTGTTAAGTGATAGAAACCTGTACCTGCAGGTATTAATCTACCGATAATAACATTTTCTTTTAAACCTCTTAACAAGTCACGTTTGCCTTCAACAGCTGCTTCTGTAAGAATTCTTGTTGTTTCTTGGAATGAAGCTGCTGAAATAAAGCTTTCAGTATTCAAACTAGCTTTTGTAATACCAAGAAGAACTGCTTCATAAGTAGCTTCTTGACCACCAGCTGCTTTAACCGCTTCATTTTCTTGTTGAACTTCTTTGAATTCTAAGAATTCACCAGGTAGAAGTTTTGTATCGCCTGATTCAAGAATTTTAACTTTCTTAGTCATTTGTCTTACAATAACTTCAACGTGTTTATCAGCAATTTCTACACCTTGAGAACGATATACTCTTTGTACTTCGTCTACTAAGTATTGTTGAGCTGCTTCAACACCGTTCAATCTGATAACATCATGTGGATTTAAAGGACCGCCTGTTAACGCTTGACCAACTTGAATATCTTGTCCGTTAGCAACAATGATATTTGAATCAATAGCATATTTAACTTCTTGTCTTCCTAAATCACCGTTCAAGTATAAACGTGGAACATCATCTTCAATTTCAATTTCAGCTTTACCTGAATATTCAGCAACTACTGCAGAATCTTTTGGTTTTCTTGCTTCAAGTAATTCTTCAACACGAGGTAAACCTTGAACGATGTCACCTGTTTTTTGTCTTTCAAATACTAATGTAGCAATCATATCACCACGGTTAACTAATGAACCGTTGGCAACTTGAAGCATTGTACCTGGGCTGATTAAGTATGGACGACCAACTCTTACTGTAACTGAGTTTTTATCAGTTCCAACAACTAAACCAGATATAGTTGAGGTTTCTCCACCTTCAGAAATTACGTTATCCATTTTAACCAAATCACCTTTTTTAACAATTGGTTTAGATTTTAGGTCAATTTTAGTTTCATAACTATCTGAAACAAGAAGTAATCTTCTAACATCTTGGTTTTCTTTTATGCTTGTTACAGCATCACTTATTGCTAAAACTTGAGTTTTTGCAACAGGTGTTTTTGGTTCAATTGTTTGACCGTTTTCAACAAGTAATTCTGTTTGCATAGAAGCTGCTGTTTTAGAAGCACCCTCAACTTCTCTTCTTACAATTAATGTTTCAAGAACAACAATTTTTAAATTATTGTTTTCGTCAAGTTCAACTTGACCTTTTAAGTGGCTTAAATATCCGCCCATTTGAAGAACTAAACTTGTTCTTGTTAAAACGCTTCCATCTAAGTTTCTTACTCTTGCACCATCTTTATATTGCAATTGAGTAACAGGTACTAAATCAATAGCTTCATCTGTTGAATTAAATTTAATAGAAACATCTTTAGTATCAATATTAAATCTTTGAACTGGTCTTACTAAGATTTGAATTGGTTGATTTGAAATTGATTTTTCATCTAAAGCAACAACGCCTAAATCTTCTTCTAAGTCATCTATTTCGATATTATCTTTGTCATTATCTAAAATAGTTACAATAGAATCTTCTTTAGCTTTGATTTTTGGAGCAATTTCTGTTCCTGCTTTAACAACTTCACCTTCATCAACTTTTAAGTCTGCAATACCGTTTAAGTTGTGGATTTCACCAGGTCTTATTACAACTTCGTGAATCATATCGTTGAATTCTTTAATTTCAACAATACCATCAATGTGAGCATATAAGTCTTTAACAACTTCTGTACCTGCTGTAACAAATGTACCTGATTCAACCATTTTTAAAGCAGAATCTTTATTTACTTGGTGAATTTCATCAGGAATGAATATTACTTCACCGGGTTTAGTAATAATTTGATTTTCATCAACTTCTATACCGTTATATCTAATTTCACCGCTTGATGGAACAGTATATTCTTCATCAATTAACTCAGCAATAATCATACCGCTTTCAACTACAGTATCAACAGGAGCTTTAACAATATATTTTTCACCGGTTTTATCAACTGTCCAAATTTGCTCTTTTTTTGTTTGTTCAAAAGTCGCATTTGCTGCTGAAATAGAAGCAATTACAATTGTTAATTCTTTACCTTGTACAATTTTCTTGATTTTCTTACCGTCAAATTTAACATCTTCAACAACAAGATTATCACCAAGACGAACTTCACCGCCGTGTTCAGAAATCACATGGATTTCAGCAAGTTTTTCACCTTCTTTAACAGCTTTTCCGTCTTCAACTAATATTGTTGAACCACCCGGTAAGTTATAAACATCACCGCCAAGTACCCAAACAATACCGTTTTTACTTGCTGTTCTTGATATGTTACCTTGTCTGTCTTTCTTTTCATCAGCTACGAAATCTTCAAATACGATTTCACCTGATAAATCAGAAGTAATATCTTTTGTAGCTTTTTCAGTTAAACGGCTGCCGTCTCCACCTGAAACAGGTTCATAAACAGCAATTTTATCACCTTTTTTAACTTCTTGACCTTCGTGTACATAAAGAATAGCACCTGATGGAATATGGTATTTTTTAGTTTTAGAACCAACTTTAATTTCCATATCTGATTCTTGTACTGTAACAGCTACGTTATCACCGTGTCTTGTTCTTAAGTCTCTTGTAAATACTTTAGATGCAACAACACCATCAACATCAGCAATGATTTCTTTCATTGCACCGGCACCTTTGAATACACCACCGGTGTGGAATGTTCTCATTGTTAACTGTGTTCCGGGTTCACCAATTGATTGAGCAGCGATAATACCGATTGCTTCACCGATATCTACTAATTTTTGAGTTGTCATTGCCCAACCATAACATTTTTGGCAAATACCATATTCAAGTTCACAAGTTAATGGTGAACGAACTAGTAATTGATGTAAATCAAGAGGTTTAATTTTTCTTATATCATCTCTATCAATTGTTGTACCTGCAGGAATTACAACATTACCTTCTCTATCTTTGATATCTTCAGCAATTGTTCTTCCTAATAATCTTTCTGTTAACGGAGCAACAACTTTTTCACCATCAGAAATATCAGTCATCATAATACCATTATGAGTACCGCAATCGTGGTCACGAATAATAACGTCTTGAGCAACGTCAACTAAACGTCTTGTTAAGTAACCTGAGTCAGCTGTTTTCAACGCTGTATCTACAAGACCTTTACGAGCACCGTATGAAGAAATGATATATTCTGTTACTGACAAACCTTCTTTAAAGTTAGATTTAATCGGCAAGTCGATGATTTGACCTTGTGCGTCTGCCATCAAACCTCTCATACCAACCAATTGAGATACCTGTGATAAGTTACCTCTCGCACCGGAGAATGCCATCATATATACCGGATTTAATCTGTCAAAGTTTTCAACAACTCTAGCTGTTAATTTAGAAGTTGTTTCAGACCAAGTGTCGATTACTTTTGTATATCTTTCTACTTCAGTGATTTCACCTTTTAAATATCTGTGAGTAGATTTTTCAATCTCTTGTTCGGCTTCATTTAAAAGTTCTTTTTTATCAGCAGGTACAGATAAGTCAGCAATAGAGATTGTTGTACCTGATTTTGTAGCATATCTGTAACCTAAGTTCTTAAGGTTATCTGCAAGAGTTGCAGTTTTAGCACCGCCGAACTCAAGATATACTTGAGCTAATAATTTATTAATCGATTTTTTATTAACTTGCTCGTTAATAAAATCAAACGATTTTTTTGTATTCTTACGTACTATTGTATCCATTGTTATTTTCACCTTTACTTATTTATTTCAGTTATGATGCAAAGATTGCATTTCTTACTGTTTCATTGAAGATAATTCTTCCGACTGTAGTTTCAAGTCTGTCGCCATGTTCATCACGAACAACAATTCTGTCGTGTAATTTAATTACACCTGTTTCGTGAGCTGCAATAGCATCTTCAAAGCTGTAGAAGTATTTAAGTTCTGTATTTTCATCATCTTCTTTCATAAGAGTTAAATAATACATACCTAAAACCATATCTTGAGAAGCTGCAATAATAGGTTTACCTGTTGCAGGAGCTAAGATGTTATTTGTAGCTAACATTAACATTCTTGCTTCTGTTTGAGCTTCTATTGATAAAGGTACGTGAACAGCCATTTGGTCACCGTCGAAGTCAGCGTTGAATGCTGTACATACTAACGGGTGAAGCTGAATAGCACGACCTTCTACTAATACAGGTTCAAATGCTTGAATACCTAATCTGTGAAGTGTAGGAGCACGGTTTAATAATACCGGATGTCCGTCAATTACTTCTTCCAAAATATCCCAAACAACTGCTTCTGATCTTTCGATTTTCTTTTTAGCTGATTTAATGTTTTGAACGAATCCTCTTTCGATTAGTTTATTAACAACAAACGGTTTGAATAATTCAATTGCCATTTCTTTTGGCAAACCGCATTGGTTCAATTTTAGTGTAGGACCAACAACGATAACTGAACGACCTGAGTAGTCAACACGTTTACCTAACAAGTTTTGACGGAAACGACCTTGTTTACCTTCAATAATGTTAGATAAAGATTTTAACGCTCTGTTGTTAGGACCAACAACTGTTCTTCCGCGTCTGCCGTTATCAATTAAAGAGTCAACTGCTTCTTGAAGCATACGTTTTTCGTTTCTAACGATGATTTCAGGAGCGCCCATTTCCAAGAAGTCTTTGTAAACGGTTGTTTCTGTTAATTACACGTCTGTATAAGTCGTTTAAGTCAGATGTTGCAAATCTGCCGCCGTCTAATTGAACCATAGGTCTTAAATCAGGAGGAGTAACAGGAAGTACATCCATAATCATCCAAGTTGGTTCTGTATTGCTTTCAATTAAAGATTCAACTAATCTTAATCTTTTAATTAATTTAGCTTTTCTTTGAACACTGCCTGAAAGACCTGATAATTCAGCTCTTATTGCTTCTGCCATTTCAGGTAATGCAATTTCACCTAATAATTCTTTTATAGCTTCAGCACCAATACCAACTTTTAATTCAGAGTCTTCATTTTCCATAATGAAGTCTTCATATTCTTCTTCTGATAATAATTGATATTTTTTGAAATCACTATCAGCAGGGTCTATTACAACATAGTTATTGAAATAAATAACTTGTTCTAAGTCTTTCAAAGTCATATCAAGAAGAAGACCTAAATATGATTGGAATACCTTTTAAGAACCAGATATGAGAAACAGGAGCAGCAATTTAATGTGTCCCATTCTGTGACGTCTTACTTTTGAATCTGTAACTTCAACACCGCATCGTTCACAGATGATACCTTTGTGTCTTACTCTTTTATATTTACCGCAATAACATTCCCAGTCCTTTGTTGGTCCAAAGATTCTTTCGCAGAATAAACCGTCTCTTTCCGGTTTTAATGTACGATAGTTAATTGTTTCCGGTTTTGTAACTTCGCCGTACGACCATTTCAGTATTCGTTCCGGTGACGCGATACTTATTCGTATATAATCAAAATAATCTATACTTGTAGACAATTTTTTATCTCCTTTAATTTCTTATTCTTTGAATGAGCTTGGTGTTTCCAAGAAGTTAATATTTAATAATTCTGAGTCGATATCAGAAAGAATTCTCTTTGGAGCAGCCTTTCTTAAATCGTCCATATCAGACATTAAGTCAACTTCTTCACCGCTCTTCTTAGATACTGTTATATCTAAACCGATACTTTGTAATTCTCTTACAAGTACTTTGAATGATTCAGGAATACCAGGTCTTGGAATATTGTCACCTTTAACGATTGCTTCATAAGCTCTTGTACGACCGTTAACATCATCTGATTTGATTGTTAACATTTCTTGAAGAGTATATGCAGCACCATAAGCTTCCAATGCCCAAACTTCCATTTCACCGAATCTTTGTCCGCCGAATTGAGCTTTACCACCTAAAGGTTGTTGTGTAACTAATGAATAAGGACCTGTGCTTCTAGCGTGAATTTTATCGTCTACTAAGTGGACAAGTTTCAAGAAGTAAGTTAAACCAACTGCAACAGGTCTGTCAAACGGTTCACCGGTTCTACCATCAATAGGGTAACTTTACCGTCTTCTCCAACCCAATCACAGCCTGATTCTTTAATACCTCTTAATAAGTTCAGCTTTTGTTGCGATTTCTGATTGGTTTTCACCATACATTTCATCAAATGAAGGTGCTTCGTAATGATCACCTGTCAAGTATGCAGCTAAACCAAGTAAGCATTCATAAGTTTGACCTACGTTCATACGAGAAGGTACACCAAGTGGGTTTAATACAATATCAACAGGAGTTCCATCAGGTAAGAATGGCATATCTTCTTTTGGAAGAATTCTTGAAACGATACCTTTGTTACCGTGACGTCCTGCAAGTTTATCACCTACAGATACTTTACGTTTTTGAGCGATATAAACTTTAATAAGTGTATTAGCACCAGGTAAAAGTTCATCACCTTTTTCTCTGTCGAATACTTTTACGTCGACTACACGTCCGCCTTCACCGTGAGGTACTCTTAATGAGTTATCTTTTACATCTCTTGCTTTTTCAGCGAAGATAGCTCTTAAAAGTTTTTCTTCAGGTGGATGTTCAGATTCACCTTTTGGTGTAACTTTACCAACTAAGATATCATCAGCGTAAACTCTTGCCCCGATTCTTACAATACCTCTTTCATCTAAGTGTCTTAATGACTCTTCTGATACATTTGGAACTTCTCTTGTAATTTCTTCAGGTCCAAGTTTTGTTTGACGTGCTTCTATTTCTAATTTTTCAATATGTAATGAAGTAAAGATATCATCGTGAACGCATCTTTCAGAAAGTAAGATAGCATCTTCGAAGTTATATCCTTCCCAAGGCATATACGCTACTAAAACGTTTTTACCTAATGAAAGTTCACCAAAGTGAGTTGAAGCACCATCGGCAATTACATCACCTGCTTTAACCAGAGCACCCTCTGTTACGATTGGCTTTTGGTTAATACAAGTATCTTGGTTGCTTCTTACATATTTCATTAATTGATATTTGTGTAATTTGCCTGCGTTATCTTTAATCCAGATTTCTTCGCCGACAACTTTTGCAACTGTACCGTCAACATCAGATACAACCACCATACAAGAGTCTTTAGCAGCTCTTTTTTCTAAACCTGTTGCAACAACCGGTCTGTCTGTAATTAATAACGGTACTGCTTGACGTTGCATGTTAGAACCCATCAATGCACGGTTTGCGTCATCATGCTCAATGAACGGAATTACTGATGTAGCAACAGAGATTACCTGAATTGGAGAAACCCCCATATAGTCTACACGTTTTGATTCGCCCATTGTAAATTCTGATTTATAACGAATAGGTACATATTGAGCTTTAATACTTCTGTCTTCATTTAATGTTAAGTCAGAAGGTGCTACACGGAAGTTTTCTTCTTCATCAGCACTCATATAATGTACTTCTTCTGAAACAACACCGTCTTTTACTGCAAAGTATGGTGTTTCAATGAAACCATAGTCATTAACCTTTGCGTGAGTAGCTAATGAACCTATCAAACCTGCGTTAGGTCCTTCAGGTGTTTCAATCGGACAAATACGTCCGTAATGAGAAGGGTGGATGTCACGAACTGCAAATCCTGCTCTTTCTCTAACCAAACCGCCAGGTCCTAAAGCTGAAATACGTCTTTTGTGAGTTAATTCAGCAAGAGGGTTTGTTTGGTCCATGAACTGTGATAACTGAGATGAACCAAAGAATTCTTTTAATGAAGCAACTAATGGTTTAGTGTTTAATAAGTTTAATGGAGTAAGTGTTTCAGAATCTTGAAGAGTCATTCTTTCTTTAACGATTCTTTCAATTCTTGATAAACCTACTCTGAATTGGTTTTGTAATAATTCACCAACTGAACGGATTCTTCTGTTTCCTAAGTGGTCGATATCATCACAGCTTCCTTCGTCATAAGTTAAGTTAATTAAATATTCAACAGCTGCAACTAAGTCTTGAATTGTTAATGTTCTTTGTGTTTCAGCTACATTTAAGTTTAATTTTTTATTTAATTTATAACGACCAACTCTGCCGATATCATATTTTTTATCATCAAAGAATCTTGATTCAATAATTGAACGACCGCCGGCCGCAGAAGCAGGATCACCGGGTCTTAATTTTTTATAAACTTCAATTAAAGCATCATCTGTTGTTTCAGCTGTATCTTTTTCTAATGTTTTCTTTAAGAATTCAAAGTGAGTGAATAATGTTTCCATTTCAGAAACTGTAATTCCTAAAGCTTTTAATAGAGTAGTTGCTAAGATTTTTCTGTTTTTATCTATTTTGATATAGATTATATCATTAGCATCTGTTTCTATTTTCATCCACGCACCTCTATTTGGAATTAAAGTTGCGTTGAATAAACGTTTACCTGTTGGAGATATTTCACGTTTGAAGTAAATACCGGGCGAACGTACGATTTGAGATACAATAACACGTTCAGCACCATTTACAATAAATGTACCTTTGTTTGTCATTGTAGGGATATCACCAATATAAACTTCTTGTTCTTTTATTTCCCCTGTATCACGATTTACTAAACGAGCCATTACTCTTAATTGTTTAGCATAAGTAGCATCGTGAATTCTTGCTTCTTCCAACGAATACTTTGGATTATCAAAAGTATAATTAGGAAGAAAATGTAATTCTAATCTACCGGTATAGTCTTTAATAGGAGAATATGAAAGAAATTCTTCTTTCAAACCTTCTTTTAAAAACCACTCAAATGACTTTTTCTGAATTTCGATTAAATCCGGTAAGTCATCCAATCTTGTTTTGGGCATGCCCATCGGAGTTACTCTTTCAGAATATTTTTTCTTTAACATTCATTCACCTCTCATTATGTGGTGTACTACAACATCTATAAAAATTTATTAATTTTTTATACAAAGGCACATAAAGCCATTATAAAATGATACTTGCTAAAACTTGCCCGTCAAGAAAAAATGCTTTTTTGAGAGATTTTATTAAACAATTGTTAACATTACACCTTTTAACAGATTGGAATTCGTCTAAAACAGTTGTTATTATTGGAATAGGTTGTCAACCCCCTGTTTTTAATTTTGATTAAGTATAAGCAGTGAGATTTTATTTTTCGTCCTGTGATTTCGCGGTACCTAAAATCAATGGACTTCAAAATAAAATCTCACTGCTTATACTTAATCAAAATTAATTCTTTAAAAAATATGTTTTAAATGCTAAACTTCTACTTATGAATATTTCAAATTTCCATTTAAATAAGCAAACTAAATTCATTTTATCAGGACTTCTTGTCAGTTCCGTTATTATTTGCGCATTTTCTTATGTCGCAATAAATAATATTCAAAATAAAATGGATAAAACTTATGCTGATTTTGCGCAGCTTACAACATCAGCATTGTCTGTAAATCCTGCATTTAATTCGGAAATTTCAGAAGATCAACAAAAAATAATTTTAAAAGATTATTCTGATATTCTTTTAAAAAGGAATAAAGATATATCTTTCATTGAATATAAAAACAAAGATAATAATATAATATATTCATCAAAGACAGATTTTCCAATAAACGAAAATGACACAATTCTAAATGTAAATTCACCTGTAATTCTAAATAACAAAATTGCAGGCTCAATTACATTAGGAATGACAGGAAAAGGCATAAAACTTATTTCATCAACTTCAAAAAAATCAATTATAACTATTTTTGTTCTTACTTGGCTGACATTTTCTATTCTTTTTCTTTTAAATATTTTATATATTTCAAAAGAATTAAAAAAACTATACAAAGGCGTAAAACAAATATCTACTGGACAATTTGGCTATAAACTCGAATCTGAAAATATGGCGGAATTAACTGACGCTTTTAATGATATGTCTAATATTCTTTCTAAATATGAAGAACAAAATATAGAACAACTTACACTTGAAAGAAATAAACTCGAAGCTGTTTTAATGAGTATTATAAACGGGGTTATTGTTTGTGATAATTTTGATAATGTTGTTTTATCAAACTCTGCCGCATTAAAAATGTTAGATATTGAAGAAGCTGAATTTATAAATACAAAAATTCAAGAATATATTGATTCACACGGCCAAAAATGCTTCCTTGATAAAATTGAAGAATTTAAAGATACTCCATTAAATATTATTGAACAAAAACCTATTGAATTTAACATTGAAGCAGGGAAATTAACCATAAAAGCAATGATATCACCTATGTTTTCAAAACAACAGGATTACGTTGGATATATTATCGTTTTAATTGATATTACACGTGAAACAGAAGTTAATAAACTAAAAAATACATTTATTTCAAATGTTTCACACGAATTAAGAACCCCTGTTACAGTTCTAAGAACCTACATAGATACTCTATGCAATAACGGTGATGATTTTGATGAAGAAACAAAAAAAGAATTTATGACTACCATTGATGTTGAAGCAAAAAGACTTCATTCAATGGTTAATGATATATTGGATTTTTCAAGATTAGAATCAGGAAATATTTGCTTACGAAAAGAATATTCAAACATTGTCCAATTACTTGAACAAAATATTAATTCGATAAAAATTCTTGCTGATGAAAAAAACATCAAAATTGATTTTGAAAAAGAAGAAAATCTGCCTTTAGTTCCAATAAATGTTGAAAGTATAGATAGGGTGATAAGAAATTTACTTTCTAATGCTATTAAATATTCCTTAGAAGGCAAGAATATAAAAGTTTATGTAAAACTTTCAGAAGATAAACAATATATAGAATTTGCGGTTAAAGACAACGGAATAGGCATAGCTAAAGAGCATTTAGAAAAAATCTTTGAGCGTTTTTATAGGGTTGAAAATGCCGTTCATACAGTAAAAGGAACAGGGCTCGGATTACATCTTGTAAAAATGACAATAGAAAAGCATCATAACGGTAAAATAACAGTAACAAGCAAAGAGGGTGAAGGTTCTGTATTTACAGTATATTTACCTTTAAATGTTGATGAAGTTGAACTAGCATAGAAAATAATTAGAAGCTATAAGAATTTTTT